>ERZ869925.440-NODE-440-length-30961-cov-5.125542_pt1 | contig 30961 bp, 36 predicted proteins | sample MGYA00579311_ERZ869925 | MGnify/ENA primary metagenome ERZ869925 (study PRJEB32216, sample SAMN09231817) | wastewater metagenome | place: USA: Maryland | collected 2016-07-30 | study: EMG produced TPA metagenomics assembly of the PRJNA472060 data set (Reclaimed...
CACAGCTTGAAGGACCGCGCTGCCAAAGTCTTAACATTGCATACACCACAAATCCGGCGCAAAGAAAATGCAATAATTGCGGCAAGATGTGGGCAGCCAGCCAGCCCCCACCATTTTGTGTAAAGGAAGCGAATGACTAAATTTGTCTTCCTGCCTGACGCCCACGTCGGCTTTGACGTGTGGCACACCGAAGAGGGTATGGTCCGCAAGCCCACCCACGACCTCGGCATGATCCGTCTCGCGGCCAAATTCATCAAGGACTTTGAGCCCAACCTCATCATTTTTGGGGGCGACCAACTCAATTCAGCGGCCATTGGACGCTGGAACAAAGACAAGCCCGCCCACTTTCTGCAAAACACTTATCTTGAAGAAATCGACATCTGCAAGAAACAAGTGCTTGCGCCTTTGGCGCAAGCAGCCCCAGGGGCGGAGTTCGTGTGGATGGATGGGAACCATGACGGCTGGATTTACGCTTGGAAAGACAAGTACCCTCAGATTGAAAAGCTGCTGAATCCTTGGGGCCTCCTTGGAGTAAGCGGCCCCCACGGGAAAGTGAAGCAATGGAAATACGTGCCCAAGGGGTACGTGTACCCCTTGGGCAAACTTAACATGGTCCACGGGGACAATCTTCGCGCCCGGCAGGACCACGCGAGCGCAGCGCTCGCGGATTGGAACTGTAATCTGTGGTACGGTCATTTTCATAGCTTCCAGGCCGCCACGAAGACCGACCCCCAGTTTCAGCGGAACAAGAAGTGCGCGATGGCGATCCCGATGTTGGGGCAGCGTAATCCAGCTTACGGTAATGGATCGGCCAACAAGTATATGCAGGGTTTTGGTTATGGCTACGTGGGGAAGTCAGGCCATTTTTCGGGTTACCCTGTGTTGGTCGTGGGGAACAAAGTAATCATTGAAGGAAGGGAGTATTCCAAGTAGGTCGCTTCGCGGTCTACTTGGAAATTAGCTAATGCAATACACAGATGGTGAGCGACTCGATCTACGGTTAGACTATATGAACGAGCGCGTTGCTTCGTTGGAGCAGCGCATCTACTACTTGGAGAATGCCGTAAAGGAACTACTGTACGAGAAATCATCAGCACTGAACGGAGAAGGAAGGGAATACAGCAAATGATTTTTACATGGTTCTGGAAGGACTTTGTACAGAACACAGCACACAGACTTAGCAAGGTCTCGGATAGGGTGGTATCTTTGGAAATGGCGCTACCGGATCACAGATTAGCGAATCGGATCACTGACGTAGAACTTGCCCACTCTGCCTCAAAGCGGCGCATCACCGAACTGGAGGAGCGTATCTCCTTTCTGGAGACAGCATTCTTTCGACTTCTGGCCTCCCAATATGACAAAATAGCGGTAAAAGAGAGCCCACAGGAAATGATGAAAGTTGCAAAATTGTTCCGAAAAGATAAGGATTTGGCGGCCCACAAAGAGGTTAGCCAGGAATATCACAAACTTATGACCATCATAACAGAGAGATCGGGTGCGTAATGGAATACAAAAACTGGTTGGCCCAAAAATTCAAGGAAATCTTCGATGTATTTGTCGCGCGGCGCGACAAATACAACGGGAATTCCTCTGATGATTTTCTTCAGATCCGTCATGCGGCGGATCAGACTGGCATCACCTGTGGTGATGCCATCCGTTTCATGATGAACATGAAGATGTCCCGCATCAATTGGGGGGCAGAAGCCGATGATGACTCCATGGATGATTCTGTGCGTGACCTCGTGGGCTACTCAATGCTTCTCCTGCGATTCAGAGAATCGCAGGAGAAAATTCATGTCTTCACGAGTGCCCCACCTTTGAACATCGGTCCTTCCAAGGAAGGACCCGAAGGGTCCTTCCTTGGAACTTTCAAGAACTTTTTGGGGGTAGGGCAATGAAAGACTCAAAAATTATTCATGTAGTAGTTCGTTTTCTGGTGCGCTACAACGGAGTGAACGGTAGTGACCTGATGATCCCGCGCGAACCAGAGTTCGCGCGGGAAGCGGGACTGTTGATGCTGCTTCCCGATACAAATGTGGACAGGTTGGCAACGATTCTGAATACTGAGTTTGTAGGTAAGACTTTGGAATATGGCGAGTGGGTAACATCGTCGCGCAAGTACGACTCATGTGTTATGGCTGACGATCAAGCCTTTATCATTGGGGCCGAGCATAGACCGAAAATGACCCCAACGACTTGCAAAGTGGAAGCCGTCAACATCGTCAGCATCAAGCGGGTGGACATGGACACGAGACTGGGAATTTTGGTCGCGGAGGAATAAAATTTGAAGTCCAGGCGAGTGGTAGACCTACTCGCCGACGGATTGCCCCCGGTACCCTGTTGGATTGACCCCTTCTGCCTTCCCAAACGGGGCATCATGTTGCTCGCGGGCGAGGCAAAAGTAGCTAAGTCCTTCTTTTTGTTAGAGATAGCCCGCGCCCTCTCGACCGGAACTCAGCTTTTTGGCAATCCGTTTTTCAGGGTTACCGAACAGTGCAGGGTGCTGATGGTCGAACAAGAATTGGGGCCGTGGGGCTTCGGGCAGCGGGTCAAGAAAATCTTTGCCCGGCACAATCCGTCGGCTTATGCAAATACCTTCAACTACCTGTCGAAGGAACCCGACTGGCGATTCGATACCCCCAAGGGTCGCGATCACATCCGGGAAACGATTATCGATTATCGACCAAACATAGTCATTTTGGACCCGATCTCGTATTTCTACTCGGTCGATGATACCAACGCTTCTAATGTTGGGGACCTTTTCCGGCAAATCGAGCATATGAAACAAATGGGTTTGACAGATGAGATGGCAGTCCTAGTCTCGCACCACATGAAGAAACCCCCGGTTGGCAAAGCCAACCGTGACGGATATGATCCCTTGGACCCCTATAACATTCGGGGCTCCGAAAAGTGGTTCAGCGCGCCCGACACCATCGTGACTTGCAACCGTTTGAAGGGCGGTACGAAGGACCGTTGGTATGTGGACACCCGGTGGAAGACTCGCCACGGCGAAGAACCCCCCGACGTGCAATTTTTGGTGACCCCCGATGATTTGACAAGTCAGGTCACCTTCGAGAAATTCCTTACTGCGCCGCCTGCATCTACGATGCAGGCGGCAAGTACAACCCCGGCGAGGTTAAAACTATGACAGAACCGAAAATAAGGTGGGCCAATCCTTTTATAGGGCCGCCGCCAAGCAAAGAGCAAATATCTGATATGGTGGAATCCCTGCGGGAGGCGCACGAAAAGTATCGGGAGAATCTAGTAAAGGAGAAAAGTGAGCGGAACGAATGGACGGGTCCGCTGAACAACCCCATGTTAATACGACAACCAATAGGTTGTTGGGGAGGTGAAAGTGAAGCCGACTACCCCAACAAGAAAGACTTGGAGGCAGCAGGTAGGGAATTGAACCTCCTGCATCAAAAGTATCGTGACTTGAAAAGGATGCGCGATATGGAACGGGCTACGAGGACATTGGAATTGCGAATCCAGTTGAAAGTGCTAAACTCGGAGATCGACTTGACATATGCTCCAAGTTTGGCGGAGATTGTGCGACAGATCGCCGCATGGAAGTGGTACACAAAAAGCCGGAAAAGCGAAAAACCTCCCGATTGGTTTAAGCAACACATTGTTGGTACCTTGCACGCTTCTACACCAGAAAAGGAGTTAGTATGAAACACCGTTCCCGAACTCTCCTCCCTCCGGGCGGAGAGTTCGAAGAAAATGAAGACCCGATTGTCGCGTGGCAGCAAGTACTAGGGTCGCTTCCAGCGACCCTAGTAGAACAGAACGCCACTCATGTATCGGTGTCGTCTCTTGACCAAGAGACGGGACAGATCGTCTATGCCACCTTCTCTTTAGTGCCCGACCAAGAGAAGTTGATCCACCTTCAGCAGGCTATGGGTGTCGTCTTCGATTCTTGGGAAATCGAAGACGACAATAAAGGAAAAGGACCTTGTTCTTGTGGGGTCTGCCAAGAATGTGATTGGGCGAGGACACACGAATGACTCTAAATTGTGACATTCCTCCCACGGAGGTATGGGTTCGCGACGAATTCCTCCGTGGCCACTTAAGTGGCCACGGAGATGTAACTAGAGGCTACGCCTTCGGCGTAGCCTCTGTACCGGGGCAGGCCATCGGGTTTCACGTTCTCTTGGAGAACGGAGCCCAGTACGGCAGATTGCCCATCCACGCTTTGCTCGCTCACTGCCGCGCGGGAAGTATCCAAGACCTTCGCGATATAGAGACCTGGGACTGTCCCTCAGCAAGTGTAAGCTGCATTACATATGATTTCCTCGCGGGCAAAAAAGTCGAGGCTCTTATCATGGGGCAGTGGAAAACCGGGGAGTATCTGTTCACACTCGATTGGCACGCGTCCGCGTATGCGGACGGCGTAGGCGACCTGGGGTGGAAGTGTGCCCACATCCTGAAGTTAGACGTGGGCTGCTTTGCAGCCCTGCCGAACAACAAAATCAGATGGCATGATAAGGCCTTCATCCGGGCGTTCTCCGAACGCCCTGACTACAAGGTGAATCCTGTGAAGTGGAGCGTGGAAAATGTGTGACGGACCAAAGGTCCGTCACACAAGAACGGAGCCAGAGTAGAATGCCCGACTACGAAGTCACGCTCACCCGTAGGGTCAGCGTGACACTTATCCTTGCTGATTGCCCCAACGAGCAAGAGGCTTTGAACAACTATTCCAACTACGTCGCGGGGGAATGGGTCGCCAACGACGTAGAAGATTATTTCCCGCACTCCGTTCGCGAAATCAAGTTGGTGGCCCCTTAAGGGGCCACCCGAATTGTGCGGTTAGGATCGTTGTTGAGTTGCTTCTTTTCCGAAGCATTTTCGCGCAGGATTTCATAAGCCTTTTGGACCGCCGTCGAGGAGTACTTCCCCTCGGTGTCGGCCAAAACCCGAATCGCAGCCCCAAGTTTTGAGTTGCGATTTCCTGCTTTTTCAATGAGTTGCTGCCACGTATATGACAACACCTCGGGTCCTGCGACCGCTGCCACCGCGGGCGCGGTGGGCAGCGAAGTCATGCCTCCTGCCAGGGCGGCAATTCCGGCGTCTTTCAAACGCCCCTTGACTGAATTCTCAGCGTCGCGCCCCAGGGGAGCCCCTGCTACCCGCCCCAAGGCGGGTAGCAGGGAGATGATACTGGCTCCGTTTTCCGTCAGGAACACGCGCATTTTGCGTGTTCCTGTTTCACGGGACGCAGCATTCGTCAACTCCATGAAGGTATCATACGCCCCACCCGCTTCACGCCGGGGGTCAGAGGAGTTAGAGAAGACTTGGTTTACAATGTCCGGTCCCATCGCCTTGAGACGGTACCGCAAGGTATCAGGATTCTTTAGAATCCCTGCGGTGGTGTCCACGTCTCCAAGAATACGATCCATAAAAGCCTTGCGTACGCCCTGTCGTACAGCGGCCTTTTCAAGGCCGCTTACGCGGATAATGGAATCCATCGAGGATTGGAAAGCCTTCTTACCTTTCTCGTTAAGGTCGGCGAGGTTGTCGTGGGCAAACAAGTCCCCCACCACCTTGTTGTAGTAAACCTCGGGGGCAGTCCTCCCGATTTCCTCGGCGGCCTTCCACTGGTCGGGGTCCATTTTCCTCGGGTCAAGCCCGGTGCGGGCTTGAAGATCGTCCAGCGACTGCTTTGCAGTCGCGGCTTTGTCGAGCCGCGACTGCACGGCGTCCATCTTCTGATAGGCCCCGATTCTTTTGCCAGGGTCTTTTGCTTTTTGGGCCAACTCTGCCAGTTTTTGCTGGTCGGCCACGTTTGGCGTGGCCGCCTTGATTAGTGGAGCGGAATCAGCAACCTCCTGCATGGATTTTTGGAACTCGGGGGAGTACTCGCCTCCGGCGAGTCCTTTTATCTTGTCCACAAGCTCTTGCTGCTTTTCTGCAAACTTGGCTCCCTTCCCCTTAAGGAAGCCCGCAAATCCAGCCGCCGCGCTTGGCGCGGCGGCGAACATGCCGTTCAAGGAGGCTTCGAGGTTGCCTCCGCCGTCCATTTTGGAAGCCAAAAAGCGAGAGAAACCCTCAGCCCCGGCGCGTAGCGCCGGGTTGCGGATCGCTCCCGTAGGGATCAAATTGGCTGCATTCTGTGCTGAGTCCAGCGCCCTTTCGGGCGCTGGACTCATTCCCGCCAACTTTGCTCCGCCTGCCAAAGCACCACGCATTGCCATTCCGGTGAGGGCTCCCATGCCCGCCCCAGGAAGCCCGCCCATCAAACCTCCGGTCAGCGCGTCGCCCGCGATTGCCGAGCCCTCCTCCACCAGAGGTGCTACTTTTTTAGCACGTCCCGGCCACGGGTCCTCCTGCATTTGTAGTGGGGGAGCCAATGCAGGAACATCCGGCATTACCGGACCTGCGTTGTAGCCGCCGCGCGCGGAGAGCGCGTGGACGGCAGGGGTATCAAGGCCTGTGATACGATAACCTTTTTGCTTGAGAGTGGCGATAACCTTCGCTCGCTCATCGGGCGCGATGGTGTCGAAGCCTTCCAGGTCATTGATGTCGATGTCGGGCATGGTTATCTCCGCAACCTAACGGGCAGACCTTTGAGGTCTTCCTCGACTTTTTTACGGTTCGCCGAGTCCATTAGCTCCTGGACCTTTGTCAATCCGGTTTTTGTGGGCTCCCCGAACTCCAATTGGAAATCTCGCTTGATACGATCCTTATCTTTGCTTTTGGAAATTGCATCGATAATGACTTGTTCAATGTCGGCGTCAGAAGGATCTTTGACCGTCTTGCCTGCGGCACGCAGGCCACGGTTTTCTTTGAGGGTACGAACTCTACTCATCGACCAATTATCGATAGCATTGCGGACGTCCCCTAGGACGTCCGCAGGCAGATTCCACAGCCCCATCTGCTTGATTTTTTGGGCCGCGATAGCGCCAGCCGCAAGGCGGCTGGCATCGTGCAGAAGGGACTCGGGGTTGTTGGCCTGCCCCGGATTTGGCATAAAGGACTTGATCCACGCGCGTTCCTGATCGGACGCGGCCTTGCCGGATACCATGAGGGTACGTTCAGAAATGAGTTCGCGCATATCTTTCATGGCCGTCGCGGCCTTCATGCGGGCCGGATTACCGGCGGTCTTATTAGAGAGTTCGTCCAGAACAAAAGACAGATTGTCGCCGGAGGCGGACTTGGCTTTGCCCCCCAAAAACTCCTCGCGTAGCTTCGCTACGGCGTTGAGGACTGCGGAGTCATCGAAGCCTCCCGCATTAAACGCCTCTGTCAAGCCCTGGCTCACTTTGTTCGCCAGGGCACCATAACCTCCGAGGGCCTGGGTAGCTTCTCTTTCCTTCGGGGTCTCCGGCAGAAAGTAATCCTCGTTGGGATTGATGTTGCTCCTACGCCTCAGTTTGGGCATATTCGGTCCCATCCGTGGCTGTGCCACGGATGCTTGCGGCTTCGTTGCCGCCTGTGGCGGCAACGACATACCACCACCTTGAGGTGGTGGCTGCCCCGGCATAGCCGGGGCAGCCGAAGGTAGTTGCGGGGGTGGAGTAGCTGCCCCCGCTTTTCCGGCATTCAACATCTGAAGCACTCCAGCCATAGCGGGATTCTTTGCAAAATCAATCGGTCCCGTCCCGCCTGCGGCGTGACGCTGGGAGGTTGTGCTAATACGCTCGGGGAGAAACTGTTGGGTACCGTCCGCGTTGGTTTGTAATTTGCTGCTGGTATAAGTACGGGTGAAGTCTTTGCCGTGGCCGCCTCCGGCGTCCGAGCGACCGCTGGATTCCATAAGTTTGACCGCCCCTACTGCGTTTAGCAGTAGGGACGCATCCTCGGGGGATTTTTGGTAAAGCTCGGCCACATCCTTGTAAAACTGAATCGGGTTGTTGTGAAGCTTTTGTTTTTCTACTTCGTAGTTCTTTTCAATCTTGTCTTTTGTGGCCGCATCAAGGCGTTCATAATGCTGCTTTGAGACGTCAAGCTGTTTCAGCTTGACGTCGATATTTTCTTGGCCGAGGGCCGAGTTTAAAAAGTAGCTGGCCACATCCTTGACACTTTTGTTGTTTTCCTTGGCGAAATCCAGCAAAGTCTTCGACTTTGCTGCGTTGGCGGATTGTTGAACTCGCGCGCCGCCCTGAAGGGCAGCGTAATCGGTTTGTCTTCCTTTGCGGGCTTGCTCTTCCATCTTGAGATATTGAGCCATCGCAGGTGCGCCGAACTGAGTCGGTGCTCCTCCGGCTATAGCAATGGGTTTGAGGATAGCCTGCCCGATTTTACCAAGCTTCGATTTAGCGGGCTTCCCCCAAACCTGCTCGCGCATCTGATTTTCGATATCCTGGGGGGAGAGGTTGCGCATTAACTCATCAAGTTTTGAACCCTGGGCAATCCGTTGCTCCAGTTGTGCGAGCAACGCATTTGGTTGGTCTTTTGTGGCCTCCGCCTCGCGAGCTGCATTCTGATTTTTGGCGAAGATTTGGGCACGCATCAACATATCTTCGGCCCTGCGGGCCTCTTCCTGTTTGCGAATGCGTTCTGCGTCGGCTTTGTCTGGAATCTGCCGAAGGGTTTCTAGAAACCCTTCGGCATCGGGATACATATTTTGATCTTCGTACATTACGGGCGACCTCCCATGGACCATTGACCTTGTGCATTTCGATTAACATTTTGTCCCATCTGAGAGAGACCACTGCCTAAGGCAGAAAGGCCATTCGAGGAAGGTTGCCCTGGCATCCAAGTATTCGCTTTGATATAGGAATCCCAAAGGTTCATTGCGTTGCCCGAATACCCGAGGTACCCACTGTTGATGCCCGCCAAGGTATTCGCTCCCGCTTGGCCCGTAGAGAAAATCGGGTTCCATGAATTGTTCATTTGCGTCAGGTAGTCCCCGTAGAGACCGCCCGCAAGCTGCGAATTCGCTCGCGAATTCGCAGAACTCCCGAGCGAATTCTGGAAGAGTTGATTGTACAAAGCCGATTGACTGTTGGTCTGATCGAGACCCAAACGGCCCGAATCCATACCGTACCGGAGCATGTCGTTGGTGGCTGAATTGCCCAAGGTAGACCAATCGAGCATTTGCCGATTTGCATTGTTCACCTGGGACGCTCCCAGGGTCGCTCGACCCAGAGAGTCTCGCGACCCTGTATCGAACATGCTAATGTATTGCCCCAGCGCGTTGTTAGCGGAATTCTGGGAGTTGCCAATACCGGAGGTAGCGGTGCCAAAGCGGTTGGCCGCCGAGTTTTCCATATTCCCATACAGAGAAGCCCCGGTGTTATTGAAGTTGCCGCCAGCATTCAAGAGGCTGCCCAAAATATCCCCATACTGACCTGCACGGGCTGTGCCCGTGCTCTGCCCAGCCACAAGTGGCTGCAACATGGTGTTCCAACGAGAAATATCAAGTTGTGCGGAATCGTTAAGTTGGGGGCTCAATCCGAGGGTTGACCCATAGCGCTGGTTTGCCCGGTTGCCCGCTTGATTGGCATTGTCGAACAACATGCTCTGCCGCGAGGTCATCGCATTCTGAAGCGGAGCAAGAGTGTTCAATCCGGCGTTGCTAGAATCTACGTTCTGGCCCCGCAAATTCGTGGCCGACCCCAACATAGAATTGAAGACCCCAGCTTTTAGCTGGGCGGCGGCAATCGCATTTTGTTGCTGGGCAAGCTGAGCTTGCATACTCCGCCCAGCGGCGGAGTCTGCCATTTGTCCCGAGGCAATCGAGGCTTGGGTTTGGTTGCCCGCATCCGAGATATTCATCTGGGCATTCAAGCCTTCACGCTGCGATTTCGCAGACTGCATGGCTTGCGCCAACTGAGAACCCATGTTCGCTCGCTGGAGAGTGAGACCTTGCTGTTGCAGAGCCGCATCGGTCACGGCTTTGCTCTCGGCCTGGAGGGCTTGATCCGCGAAGTCGGCATACGCCTGATTTTGCCCGCCGAACCCGGTCGCGCCCCGACCCCCCAAATTTACGGCTTTGCGGGCCACCGCTTCCGCCTGCTGCTTTGCAGCAGTCGCCGCTTGGTTGCGGGCAAGCGAGGTGGCCTGGGGAATGGACATGATCTCCGATTTATCGAACGCATCCATGCCCTTCGTAAAGGCTTCCATAACCGCAGGATCGACCTGCCCAAGGTCTCGTGACATACTTCCGGCGGAGGCGCTTCCGCCGCCTCCGCCGGAGATGGCTCCCATGTTCATACCACCGAACATGTCATTTCCGTTAAATCCGGGGGCGTTCATAGCAAAAGTGTTGAACCAATCGGGCAAAGCGTCCATACTGCCATTCGCTTTGCTCATGGCGGTATTCCATCCCTGATTCATTTGTCCTTGGGACTGATCCACCGCGCTGAAAGCGCGGGGAACGGACTGCTGAAACATCTGCAAATCCTGGGGAGTATAGCCCCCGTTGGCGGTGCCCTGCCGGATCAAATTCTGGTTGGTATTGTAGGCCCCGCTAATGTAGGGGGAGGCCGCAAGCGAATCTAGGGTCGCGCTACCGCGCGACCCTAGAAAGGCTTCGGGGTCCATCGAGTTGAAACGATTGACATTCTGCAACTGGCCCAAACCTTGCTGCGCAAGGTTTTGACCGTAGCCCATCATGCCCCCGGCCATGTTTTGCCCGCCCATAATACTATTCGTGTAGGGGTTCGAGGCGATCCCAGAGAACATATCATATGAACCTTGATTTTGTGGGCTCCACCCACCTTGGCCCATCCCATATCCGGCAATATCGAGGGCACCTTGGTTGTACTGATTGAGCCCCCCATTTTTGAACATGTAGTTGCCGTAATCCTGGGCATCCTGCATGTAGGGGTTGGCACCTTGTCCCATCTGAGAGGCCCGCCCGATGGTCTCCGCCGACCAAGGGTTCCACCCTTGGACGTTGTAGTTGTTCATGGACGTATCAAGTCCATAGTTCAGGCGGGCTTCTGGCCCGCCTGAACTCCCGGCATACTGTTGGTAGTAGGGGTCTTGGCCGGGACCGCCGGGGTTCATCAAACCCGGAAGGATATTCTGTCCGTAGTTGCCGATTGCCCCTTGTTGCTGCGCAAGAAACTGGCGCATGTACTGGGGCATCCCATTGGACATGTCGTTGCCATACGACATGAGGGGCCACAACGACTGATCGATGACGTTGGGGGCGTACCCCGCCCCCAACGTCTGACCGTTGATGAAATTCATCACGTTGTTGCCCGCGCCGTGAGCGTTGTTAATGAGGGAATTCTGGGTGCGCTGTTGGCCCCGCCCGTCAAAATATCCTAAAAGGCTACCAATACCTTGCAAACCCGCCGAAATAGCAAATGGAACAGCACTCATGATTTCTCCTAATCAATTATGGCACGTTGTGCCATAATTGATTAGTTGGACTTCGCCCGAAGGGCGGCGGCGTTTATGGCCCCGGCAGACCCGGCCCCGGCAGTAACGACAAGCTCGACCTTACACGAAGTGCGATAGGGCAAGCCCAACGAAATCAGCATACGGTCATCCACGACCGTACCGTCGCCCGAAAAAATGAACATCTTTGAAGTCGTATTCCACGTGGCCGCCCCGTTATAGAGATAGATGTTGTCCCCCGCTACTCCGTCGATGGTCACTTTGAGATAAGCCGTGTTTGTGCCCGAGGCCGTGGAAGAAACCTGGGAATGGATAGACAAAAGGATTCCGGCTTCTGTAACGTTGATTACCGTTGTGGTCGCGCTCGAAGCAAGCGAGACCGCCGATACAACGGTCCACTTTGGGATGGCGGATGAAACACCCGTAAGGGTGGGGGTGTAGCTCATATGATATACCAGACCTTGTTTGTAGTATCCGCGAGGTAGCGGTGGGCAACATACTGGGTTGCAATCGCGTCCGTGGCCGCTCCGTCAATAGTTTGCCCCGTGACTGGCGTCACGGTGATTGTACCTGTCCCGATGTTCTTTACCTCGCACTCGAAGCCATCGATTACTTGATTGATGTTGGGGAGATTGACCGCGTAGGTCCCCGAATCGAGCGAGACGTAACCGTGCTGGGCGAAGCCCAACGTGTGCGTCGCGGTGAACAACCCGAAGTAGCTCCCCTGAGGATTGATCGTGGCCGAAACTCCTGGCTGTGCCAGGAGTTCGGAGACAATCCCGCCGGGGGTGCGGGTTGTAACAGTAATGTAATATGGCGTACGTACTTCGGATTGCACAAAGATAGTAGCCGGACTTCCAAAAATAATGTAAGGCCCCTGCATATTCTTCTTCGATGTGAGAGCGTTCGCTCTCACGTTCGAACCTGATTGAGAATACTCGGAGCCCACAAAGGCCATGACATAGTAAAGACTTTTGGGATCGGTATTCTCTTGGTTGAATGAGATAGTAATTTCCGAGCCCCCCAACAGATCGCGCTGTTGCACGATCTGTATATTATCGATAGCCTTGACTCTGAATCCCTCCGCGACACGCGGAGGGATTCCCGCACCGTCAAAGGCTTTGCCGGAATTGATTAGTTTTTGTACTGAATCATCGTTGTACATTATGGGTTGGCCTTGGGGTCAAACATGTACACAATCGCGTAGATAAGAAAGCCTTTCGACGCAGTCGAATGGGTTAGCTGCAACTTGACCGTTTGACACTCCGTATTGAACGGATAGAAATAGCTTTCATACGGGGGCGAGGTAGTCCCGTACTGAATACGCCAGGGGTTCTCCGTCGTACCGCCAGCTTCGCTGGCGGTTTTGCTATCCAAAGTGACTGCCACACTTGGGGTAGACAACACCGAATTTGTGGGGCCGTAATGGATGAGCAGTCCATACAGATTGACATCCTTGGCCGGAATGTTAAGACTGTTAAGATGATTTCCGGCGGGGTGTCGCACCACATTCATCGCCACGATAGCGGTGATGGCTCGGGTCGTAGTGGTGCCCCCGTTTTGCACGTAATAGTCGTCGTAGCTGAGCGTTGTGAATTCGCTCACCGAAGTTTTGTTGGCGGTCGAATTCCAGTTGCTTGTGTACAACCGACTCCCTTGGATTGCCCCGCCCCCATTGACATTTCCGGCCACAAGGGTCGTGGTGCCCACCAACCATTTGGGCTGCCAGAAGTCCGTGCCGGACTTCTGGGTTTTCTTGATGTCGTATATGTAAATGGATGCCGTTGTGGAGCCGACTTCGTTAGCATCTCCCGCGCAGAACATCAGCCACTCATTGAAGATCGTGTTGTAATAGCTGATACTAGCGCTGGCACCTGTGGTGCCAGCGCTAGTAGCAAAGGAAGGTATCTTTTCGCCGATAAGACGAAGGTTATCACCTTCGATGAGACCGGGCACCCCCGTCTCGGCGATGAAGGCCACCTTGTTTTTGAAGGAAATCATGGGCGTATCAAAAGTGGCCACACCCACGTCGGCGAACTGTTTGTTGATGAAGAAAGTTTCGACGGTGGAACCCGTTAGTTTCCAAATGTCTCTGGTGGTCGCCACATACAAAGCTTCATCCGTGGCAGCCACCCCCACAATACCCGCGTCGAGAATGAAGAAGTTGCCCAGGTTTCCCGAAGGGAAACACTCTTCCCCAATACCGTCGCGCGTTTCTTCGCGCGACGAAAACAAAAGGTACTGCCCAATCCCGTACCAAATTCGGCCTGAATAAGTGGTCATCGACCAGCAATCTTTGGAAGGCGTGTCGGTCCCGATAACCTGCGGGGGAATAACCGGAGTGGGTGGCGAATTCGAAGTCAAGCTGGGCGCGTACCGCGCGGTGTCAATTTTGTCGTCGGGCACCGGGTCATTATAGGTGGTTGAGGAAGCCCCGGTTCCAAACGAATCGTCTTCATAGGTGAGGGTCGAGGTTCCGGGGTTGGCTACCTGCTCCAAAAAGTAGAAGGTACCTCCACCGTCGGTGGTTCGATAAACGTTTAGGTACGGGTAATTCGTGGTGTCATTGTAGAAAAACGAATCCAACGTCAGTGTCATCTTCGGATTCATATCAAAAAATGGTCCCGTATTCGAGGGCATCAAATCGGGGTTGCGCTGAATATCCGCCCGGTTTGACACTTGGCCCGTAATGGACACGTAAGCAAAAGAATATGTCCAACCGAACTGAATATCGACTTTGTGATCGGAGGCATCGAATTCCAGGTTGCGGACAATTTCATTGACATCGTAGGCCTCGGCTTTTGTGCCGCCCACCCCGCGAGTACAACCCGTAAAGGTTGTGGCTGTAACCCCCGAATAGGTAATCTTCTCGTAGCCCACCCATAAGGTTCCACTACCGGGAAACCCAGTTGTGGAAGTGACATTCAGGGTGACATCCGCCGCCGCAACGGCGGCGGTAAATTTGGTCGCATCGCCCAGTAGCGTTACCGGGGCCGTAGGCCCCGGTAAGCCCCATGGATAGACGGCCATCGAGCCGCCGCTTGAGCCTTTGAGGATAACCGTACCGTATTTGTCGGCCCCTGCGTCGGGGAAGCACTTCACATAAGCCAATCCCTTGGAGAAGGTCACAAGGTGGGGCTTATACGAGGTGTTCATATTCCGCAGATCGGTGCCCGAAGAGGTCCAGCCTCCCGACGGGGGCTCCGCCCCCGTCGGGAAATATTGCCAGTAAAGTTTGTACGAAGTTCCGTTGTACACCGAGGCCAAAATGAACGAAGCCGGGTGGGGCGGGGTGTAGCCGCTTTGGGGCAGCGTTTCGTAAATCCATGTCCGCACCACTTTGCCCGTTAACAAAGAACTGGCCAAAGTGCTTGTCATCTCAAAACGCTTGGCGAGTGCTCCAGTGTAATCTACGTAATAGTTCTGGGAGCCCGACTGAAAGCAGGGCTCGAAGTTGAAGGGACTCAGAGATTCCCGATAGGGAATCTCTGGAGGCGCGAACTCAACACAATCCCAGCGGGTTTCTCTCATTCGACCTCCCTAAAAGGTAAATCCAGCGGGCCGCCCAGTGCGGCCCGCTGCGAATCCGGTACCGCTCTGCGAGGAGGAATTAAGGGATGTATACTGAGGATTACCACCCATTGATCCGGTAAAGGCGTTTGCTCCACCGTATCCCATAGGCTTTGCTCCGCCGCCGTAATTGCCGAAATTCGAGCCGCCAAAGGAGTTTGGATTGCTACTACCTCCGTAGTAGGAGTTTTGGTTACCGTACCCGGTTCGGCGACCCGTCGCCGAACCGAAACCAAACGAAGGTGACGCCATCACAGGGGTAGCGGAGCTACCCCCACCGCTGCCACTTGAATTACTGGTTCCCCCGCCTGCGGCGGGGGAACCAAAGACGGCGTTGGGGTTCTGGTAGAACAGAGCGTTACTGCGTTGCTGTATACTTCCTGGAGGCGCGCCTTGCGCGCCTCCACCGTAGCCGCTAACCTGCCCGCCGTTTCCACCCATATACTGTTGAAAAAGCGAGGCTAGATCAAAGTTAGGATTTTGACCCCCGGAGTTGTAGAAATTCTGGAGGTCCTGCATCGTGGCCTGTTGCCCCATACCAGAAGGCATTTGGGTAACCGGACCTTCTGGGCCACCGTTCCAGTTAGAACGAGGACCTTCTCGATATGCACCAGTAGGAGTGTTGCCACTACCCGCGTAGGCGGTCCCGTAGGGACCGCCTTGGTTCCACGGTTGATCCATACCTCCGGTGGGGTAAGCCATGTGGTTAATGCTGCCTCCGCCGCCATACATGGCGGCGTACCGCTCCTCCATGCTGCCGGGCGCATACTGTTGACGACCCGACATGATTCGCTGATCGTATCCATTATTTGCCGGACCCCAACTTCCATCAATATGCTGAACATAGTCCGCACGCCCGGAGGGGTTATTACCGGGTTGAGCAACACCGTTGGTGCGGTAGAAATCGGCAATCATCTGCTGCCGCGCATCGCCGCCTCCTGCGGAGGGCTGATTATTGCGGGCTTGATTAGCTCGAAACATTTGATCCAAAACCCCGCCGCCCATATTGGTGGCAGGGTCTACCGAAGGTAGACCCTGCCAATTAAATTGGGGAGTGTTGCTGACCGACCCATTCTGTGTGGGCTGCGGCTGCGCCGCAACCCCTCCTCGGTTTTGGTTCCCATAAGCGTTGGGATCATTAATATAGTTGTTGCGCTGCCCCGCGACATTGTTGACCTGCGAACCGTTGGCCCATTGGCCGCCGCCGTTGGCGGACATTCCGTCCTGAATAACCTTCTGCATGGCGGAAATATCTCTGATATTTCCGCCACGTTGCTGGTAAGGCAGAATGTACTTATAGTACGTCTCTTGGTCAAGGTTACGGACCCAAGCATCAGGGTCCCCGGCTGCGCCGGGGTTCGACGTATTATACGGGGTCAAAAGAGGCTGCCAATTGGGATCATACCCGCCGGTAACGCCTCCGGCGTTACCGGAATTACCTCCTTCACCGGGGCCGAGGGGACGCCCGCGTGGAGCGGTATTGACACTTCCTGGCACAATTGTATTTGCGTTGGTGTCGGGTCTGCCTGATCCATAAAGCGATCCAGGACTACCGATTATTGAGGGCGATGACCCCATCGGGTTCTGAAACTGCGCCTCCCACGCACTAAAATTGTTGGTGTCTGTGGCCCCCGGATTCATCGCGAGGGTTCCCGCAAAGGGGTTTGCTTGTCCCTGCGGGACAAGCGCGGAGTAGGGGCTGCCATTCATTCCGTAGGACTGCATATTCGATGCAATACCGGGGCCATTATAGGTATCCCCGGTGTTCGTCCAATTGTCCGGCAAAGACTCGTCGTATCCAAATCGTACTGGCATGTTAGTGACCCCTTAGCCCTTCTTCATCCACCACCGCGAAAACATTCCAAAAGCAATTGCTACAAAAACGCCTCCGGCGTTTTTGTAGGTGTCGCCGGGTTCGGGGAATTTAGGCCCCACATTAAAGAAATATTTCACGCCCGGATCGAGATCCGGGCGTGAAGCGACCATATCTTTGGGAACTTGAAACCCGATGGGGTTGACAGCTACCGGGTCTGGAGTGGACAATTCTCCATCGGTGATGCGTTGCCAAGAAACGGCTGCCCCAACAGGAAGACCAAAAGTACGCTGGAGTTCTTCAAGCAGTCCTAGCGCACCCACTTGGTTTTCTTGAACCAACGCCAAGGCGACTGAAATTCTGACAGCCCCCCGGTGCCAAACAAGCTGCTCTGAAGGCAGATAGTCCTGGATATTCTGATATCTAGGTGGCGCTACCTCAGGATCGTCTTCAATGCCGTTGGCTTTGAGGAATTTGAGTAAATTGTCTTTGAATGCCATGGGTTATCTCAACCCAATTATACCCTGTTGGGCGGAGTTAGCTCCGCCCAACAGGGAATGGAAAAGTTACTAGTAAAGGAAACACCGAAGGTGTTTCCTTTACTAGTAGAGTAGGCCTATTCCAGCGCGAGGGCCTGCCGTAGGCAGGAGCGACTCCGAGGGGTGGATGTAGGGGTCGCCCTGTGCCGCGCCCTCTTCCGCCGCCGCTTGGTGCAGGGCCGCCATCATCTCGCCCATTGCCCCGTAGTAGTTCGGGACCCCCGAGGGCATCAATTGGACCCCGCCCGCTTTGGGGTCCTGGGAGAAGCTGTAATACGCCCAGTTTATCGCCTGCCGCCACATGTCGAGGTACTTCACTGGGCCTGGAATTGCTGTCGTCTGATAGGATGCTAAGGTTACCTCCGTAGGTATTTTTTTGTAAGTCCCGTCCACAAAATAGCGGGGGCTAACACAGTAATCGGCGGGGCGGGGGTGCAGCCTAAAGGCTGATATATCCGCCTGATATGAGATTGCCGAAGGCAATCCAAGGACTCCCGTAGACTCCAGGTCTTTCTGCACAGAAAGCGGGGCTTTCTGTGGTTCGCTTCCCGGAGAAAACCAACACATCCGCGCTTGTCGAAGGCCGTCCCAATCCGAGGGGACCGCGACTATGGGTGCCCCATAGTCTTGCTTGCGAGGAACGAGCCAGAAAGGATCGAGGGTAGCTAGAGTCCATCGCCAATCGAATTTCCGCCACACCTGATTTTGGGCGGCATTGAGGATGTGTACCTTATAGGCTTCCTCAATATTTCGGGACTTCATGACATTCGTCATGTTCAGCACTTCAGCGTAGGTGTATGACATGTCTTTTAGCCCCTCGAATCAATCAAATCGGTTCGCACGTCAAGGACGCGCGAAAGCGGAATTTGTGTACGCATTTGCTGGAGTTCGGTCTCTAAGACCGCCCGCTGTCCAGTGAATCGGTACGATTCACCCTTGGGTTCGTAGATCGCGCTTCCCGCTCGATCATCGTCCGCATAGAGATAGGCATAGTACAAAACTGCTGCGCAATATACTCGGAACCAATCATCATCCAGAGACAAAATAGTGGTAGAAGCATAGTCAGACGAAGTCAGATTAGGTACATTCTTCTTGTAGAAAAGCAAAAGCTTTTGCGCGGTCGAAGGCAAGGAAGCCGGAGGCTTTGGGTAAAGCCGCACCTTTGTTTGCCCTGCTACCTTTGAAACTTCTAGGGTCTGCCCAGTGATAACTGAGTTAGAGGGTAGAAGCCCCCGAACAGCAATCGGGGAGAAGATGTTGGCCCCGTCGGTTAAGTAAACGCTTTTGAGATGGTTGAAATCCGATGGAACAGTGATCGTGTAGTCGGTGGTCCCCGCGACGATAGTCAGCGGGGACTCCGCGATTTCGCCGAGAGTCCAAGGCCACGGGGCCGCGTGCCACACCATAGAGAGCGCATCAAATAAAATCCGAAGCTTGATGTCGTCAAGCCGCATCGACTTGACCATCGTCTTCGCGTATGAAAAAGCGTCCCCAGGTGTGAAAACTGCCATCTACAGATCCTTTTTATGAAAACGCACGTTTCGAACTGCGTTCGAAACGAGAAAGAAAAGTGCGAGGGAGCTAACCCCGCAAATTAGCCCGCTGAAGAAATCGAATTCGCACATTAGAATTTGGGGCCTCCCATGTCTTCTTGAGTTAAAATCCATCCATTAGGAAGAGGATTTTTGTTATCAAAGCGTTTGAAACACAACTGGCAGCGGGCCACCCAATTTGAACGGGTTTTGTCCCGCTCATCCCCAAAACCGCCGGGCATCCTTTGCCCCCGAATGGCATGCTTCCCATTTTCGAAGTGGTGGCGACATGCCGCTTCCAAAGCCAAATCATTTTTGCGTTTATCTTCCGCCGCAATCGCATGATTTCGGCGGGCCGCAATCGCAAGCTCTCGCTGTTTCTCCTTCGCGTCGCGCGCTTCGCGCGCGAGATCGAGTTGATAGTCGAGCAAAAGGGATTGCTTTTCAGCTATTTGGGCGGCCTCTGGGCCGCCCAAATAAGACAGCGCCCCGAGTAACTTGGGGTCAATCTGTTGCGGAGCCGCCGTAGGCGGCTGAATAGGTGTGTTTGCCATACTTTTCTAATCCATTTTAACACCCATAGGGTGTTAAAATGGAGATTCGATTCTTTGCTTTCCGGTGTACTTTGCCCATTGCGGGGAGTTTGCTGCCGCAAACTCCTTTTCAATTGCTTCTACGGAGGGGCACGGCATTTTGCCAGCAACCCCCAATGCCAGCCAGCGACAGAGAACCGTTCGCCAACCCCGAGCAAATGGGTCCGTCGGATTTTCGCCGACCATTTGGTCCTCGTAGCGCCAACCCGGTTTGAGGCTGCCGTCCTTGGTTTTGAAGCCCTTCTGGTTTTTGTAGTTGTCAAGACCCACCACCGGATCACCGTCCCACACCATCTCAGGGAAGTCCTTGTACGACAAATGTCGTACCGAAGGGTCGGGCACCGCTTTCCGCTCGATATCCATGGTGGAGAATTCTGGAATTATGGTTTTACCATACCCTGAAATGGGCAAAAGCTCGTTGTTGGGAAGCTTGTAGCAGACGCCCCTAAAGGGGCGTAGACTGAACTCGCGGAATACCAGATTTTGCCCGTAGGGCAAACGTCCCATTTTCTTCTCAAATTCCTGCCAGTGCATCGGTGTTCCCAAGCGGGAGATGTTGTTGACAGTGTTGATGTAGCCCTTAACGGCGAAAATGTTGTGGGCGAACTGCTCGTCCAGATACGCCTTGGTCATCGCGGCGCGCTCTTCCCCAGCATCTAGCTCTTTGATTAGCGCTTGCCGCTGGGGATCGATAATGTGTGCCATAAATTATTTCTTTTTTACCACTTCTTTGATCGTGCGGATTTCGTAGAGCAGCCCGTCCAAGGCCCGCAGGGTATTGACCTCGTTATCAGTAACCTTGCTAAGGATCAACTCAAGTTTTGTGAGTCGCCCCTCCATATCATCGATGCGGCGTTGTTGATACCCAATAACGGTCGCGCCGCTCAAAAGCGGCACAACGCCGCCCAGTATCCAGAGAATCGGTATTCTGATATCCATGCGTGGCATACCCCTCCTAAAAATTCGTGGTCGGCGCGGTGCCGACGGCAGGTACCGTCATCGTAAAAGACGGGGGCGTGAAAGGATTGGTGGTGACCGTGAACGAGGTGGAAACTGAACCTACTTGGGTTCCGGTTTTATCGAGCAGCCACGCAAAATACGTGGTGTTGGGCGGGGTCAAATCGGTGGTGTAGAACACCTCCGTGGCTTGGTGGTACTTCCCGTCGGTGATGGGAATGAGAGTGAAGATAGGAATTTCGACAATGCCAATGTAACTTGACAGGTCAACCGCAGGGCGACCTGTCGGGGCGGCCAAGCCGAGGAGGAGGTAACCCTGAAATAGACTTCCATCCGACCACGAAAGGGTCACACTCGAATCAGCTTTGCTAGTACGTGCCGTAGCCATGCTATTGAATCTGCTCTACATAGGATAAACTATTCTCGTGTGTTTTCTGAGGCTGACGAAATCTGTAGTCTTCGGGGGCAGGTCCCGCGTGGGGTTGAGCAAGAATGAAATCGACCACATCACATTTCACTTTCAAATAGGGACGCAGAAGAGTTAGAAATTCGATTGCGGTGCTATTTGCAGCAAAGAAGCAAAAGCAGTCCAGAAGTTTGTTTTTACCGTTGGCTTTGTGGGAGATAACGATGCCTCCTTTGCCGAAGGAATCTTTACCGGCGCGAAGACAACGAATGTCCGTGTTAGCTATACGCGCCATTACCTTCAGGTACTTTTTGCCGTTCTTTGAACTTTTGACCGCAAAAATACCAGCACTCCCCTCGCCGTCAAAGAGTCCGGCAGCATATGCTTTTTCCAGTTCCGTCATCATAAATTTGGTAGCGGGCCACGAGTCGAACGTGACTCAAAGAACATGAATCTTTTGTGCTTCCATTACACTAACCCGCGTCAATCTCTCCTACAACAAGTCTACTCTATTTTGAAGCCATTCTTGAATAATGGCTCCACCAGCGTCCACCACTCCTTAGACGGTACAACATCATCCCGGTACTTTTCGCAGATAAAGCCATACCACAAATCGGCATTTTCTATAATGTTTCCTTCAGCATCGAAAGAGTTGATAGGCAGCCGCAGAATCGTTTTTATCTCAAAGCCCGCCCGCTTAATCAAGGTTTGCCACATCTCTAACCCAAACACCGAGTAGTGGTTGTGATTGAGTTCATGTCCTGTTTTCTGGTCGGGGGCTGGTACTTCCACGTACAAAGTACCGTTTGCTTTCAGCAAACGGTTGTACGACACTAAGGTAAAGAACGGAGCAAGTGAATGTTCCAATACGTGTCGTGCGAACACAATGTCGTAAGACTTTTCGGGAAGATCATTGAATGCCTGATCGGCAACAATGTAAGGCAACTTACACTCGGTAAGGGCCTCCTCTTCGTAAAGCGTCATTCCTGTTGGAATAGCTCCTAGTTCAGCAAAAGCTTTGAGGTCGCGTCCCGTTCCGCATCCCACATCTAGAACTTGTTTTCCTGCAAGACCATAGCGGTCTTGCAGGAGCGAGATGACATACTTGGAGAAATTGTTGTGGGCATCGTCAACATGTGTCCACCAAATATCTTCTTTGCGTTCATCGACAAAGTCGGCGAATCTCTTCAGGGCAGCGTCATTCATTGGGGCTTATAATCCTTTATGCTCAAAATGTTGGGGTGAACGTGGTGTGATTCGATATTGGGGCAGAGGAACACCGGAATCTTTAAATCAGCGCAGCGTTTGCAAAACGAGTAGTCTTCCGAGTACCCCTGAATATTATCAAAAGGTTGTTGCTTCAATTCCTTTTTGATGCGTTTGATGACATCCGCGCGAATCAACAAAGCTCCGCCGCCTACATTAGCAACCTGCACAATCTCCTCTTTGGGGTCCCACGTGACAAGAGGGGCAAAGCCTCCTTTACCATCGGGGATATTGGCCACGGGCCGGAGGCCCATGTCGGCTTGTTTATACGTGTAGATTCCACTTACAACAGGAAGATCATAGGTTTTCATAACCCGCAAAAGCCTCCCCAAAAGGTCGGGCATGAAGCAGTGATCTGTATCGGTCATGAAAAGCCATTCACCTTCAAGCTCGTCACAAATTTGGTTGCGACCCATTTCGTGCCACGAAACCGTGGCGTTGGCTTCCTTGATATCTGTGCCCGCCGGGCACAGATATCGCCGCGAGAAAGCGAGCATGTCCTTGTACGAATTTACGAAATACCGTGCGGGGTTGTTATCAAACATCATCCCCACAGTTCCTATGTGGCGTGTGGTCTTAAGCATCGGCCCATTCCTCCAGTTGGGTTACCCATTTTTCGTAGTCGAAAGTGTCGCGGGCATCTAACATCATTTCATCCCGAAAAGCATCCTGCTTTTCGGGATGAATAAGCAGGTCGGCCATTTCCCAAATCAGGGACATTCGGCATACGTTATCTTTTTGGGGAACCCCCGGCATCACAACACCATGAAGAACATTCTGCCCCAGTGCCCACAAATCGTTGCACACTGGGATCGCTCCGCAGGCTTGCGCATCCATGCAGGTTATACACGAAGTTTCGGCGAAATCATTTGGGTACCACCAAATCCCAGCAGAGAACCACTCGCGATACAAATCAAGTTGATTCAAACGCCCGCGCCACACAATCCCCGGTTGATTCATCAGGGATTTGATCTCCGCTAGTTGTTGCCCCAACACTTTGTTGCCAGCCTCGAATACCTTTTCGGCGTAGTCGAAGCCGTAGAAGATGTGTAGCTCGGCATCTGGTACCAATTCCCGAACCCGAAACCAATCTTTGAGGCACAGAAGCAAGCCCCTATCGGGGCTCGAAGCGTACATGATCTTTTTTGGATTTCTGACAATCTTTTCTTTTTCGATCTCTTCTATAACATCGCGGCGAATCCCGTTGGAGTGAAGATATATTTTGTCTTTCATCGCGGGAGTTCTTTTCAGAGTGTAACCGATATGCTTCTTGCACAAACAAAGATACCGATCCACCTTGGCGGCTTGCGCCGCCGACCAATCGTAGCCCACATCTTGAGCCATAAACCAGAACTTCCCTTTGGGAAGTTCGAGATCGAAGAAGCTGGGATTTCGATAGACCAGCCAATTGTAACCCTCGGGGGCATTCTTGGTAATATCCTCCGTAGGACGCCACACCACACCCTCATGGATGGTGCCCGCGAACCCAATCGGGGCGTAAGATATCACATCATGCCCGCGTCGCCGAAGGCGACGCGCGAGTTCGACGTGAGAGGTTTCTGAGCCGCCAATTCCACGATGCAGGGGGGTGTTGAAGTCCCAGTTCTCCATCGTGTGCGGACTCCACAAAGCGAATTTTGACATACCGTCCTATTATATCAACAAAAACCCCTCGGCGAAAGCCGAGGGGTTTTTGTTTTGTTAGAGTTGAATCACAAAGTTAGTTGGGCGAGTACCGTACAGTCACACACCCGATGAGACCCTTGCCCGCAGCTGTTGCGGCGCCGGAACCAACCGACTGGGCAGCGAAATCGACAGTGATTAGATCGCCAGTCGAAAAATTCGCCGATGCCGAGTTGACCACAGCACTTACCGGGGACGGATTCCCCGCAGCACTGGTAAAGGTAAGGTTCGTCGCCTTCAACGTAGCCGCCCCGGCGGTCCCTACGGGACCGAAAATGACGGGCATCGTTGAAAGGCAACTCGCCGAGTTGACACGAACGTTAACCGAACAATTGCCGTCAGCCGCCCCGGTGAAGGAGGCCGCCGAAACTGCCGGAACTGCAACAAAAAAGACATCGGTGATGCGACCGTTTCGTTTAGCCACGAAAAGCGGCGCGCCAGTAACGGAAGCCCCGTGGATAGAGGTTACGTTTGCCTGCCCGAATAGAAAAACTTCCTCATCGTAATCGTACGATTTGGCGGCGTCATTGGTAGCAATAAGTCTGTCTGCCATGTTCTGTTTCCTCCTTAGGCAAGCGTCGTGGCGCAATCCATGGTCTTCCAACGATATGAACCACCGATACCGGCAGGCCCATCGAGCGGAACCACAAGATAGGTGAAGTAGTAGCTCACGAGAGCCCCAATTTCACCCGTCGGATCGGGCACCGAAATGTCGCCATTGAAGCGCTTCACCTTGATCGCAAACCGTTCCTTGTTGGGATCGGTCACATCACTCGGTTTCGTGCCTTCGAGGGAAGCTTTGCCGAGCGCACCCTTACCGAACACATACGCCCGGTAAGTGGAACCGGAAATGTATACGTTGGTGGTGGGGACAAGGCGAACACCCGCGAGAGAATCGAGCGTGCCGCGCATACCCTTATTGAAGTTGACCATCGCGGTACCCGACGGGTCGGTATACTTGAAGATATCCGAGTAGCTGTTCGCAGCCGGATCATTCACAAGGTCAAACACGTTGTAGGGATGCAGGACCGCATAAAAGTTACCATCCTCGCGCGGCATGACATTCAAGCCGTGAAGGTAAGTGGCGGAAGCCCGGAAATCGGCAATGGTCGGGGTCGAGCCGTTCAGAAGGGTCTGGTTGGTCGAGGAACTCTCATTGTCAATCACGTCGCGGGTCAAACGGTCAACCGTTTGGCCAGCTTGGTAGCCCAGCAAATCAGCCGCAGCTTCCACAATCGGATCGATTGCGGTGCGGGTCAACATGGTGGAAATCGTCTGATAAGCCGAATATTGACTCAGATCGCCGCCGACCACATTCGAGCGGGACATCGTGCCCGAAGTCGGGACGGTGCCCTCAACCGAGGGGGTCGTCGCAGCCGAAGGCTGCGCATAGCGGAACCACTGAATCGAGCGGCCATTCTGAAGGGGAATCATATCGTCCTCGCACGCATCCCCAAAGCGGAACACGGTGCGTAGGGCGTCGAGTCCCTTGCGTTTGTAATAAACCGACTGGAGGTGAGCAAACTGGCTCGCCGAGGTCGTATTTGGAGTTGGGTAATACATGCCTTACGTTATAAGTTCTCCTTATTCAACTAAATGGTAGCATAACGAAATTTTATTTCGCTTGCAAAACAGAAAAAAGTGTGAGCGCGTGGGCCGCCTCGGCGGCCCGCGGGTGGAGCAGTCTGGTTTTCCAATTTTTGCGCTCGATCAATCACGAATTTTATTAGTAACCTCCTCGTCCCTGCGGGATGCTATTCAGAAACTTCTTAGCGTCCTCTAGCGGCATTTTCTCGAAACTATCAAACATCGCCGCAGTGCTAACACCCTGCCCCGTGGCTCCGCCACGGGGACTCGGCGGAGGTGCATTGTGGTAGTACGGACCCTGTGCGGCGAAGTTCACCGGAGGCGAACTTGGAGGGGGCGCGAAGTTGGGCTGCCATTGCTGCGGGACCGCAGGTCCCGCAAGATTGGGATCACCTCCTTGTGCTGCCTGATATTGGGCCATCCAGGCCGCTTGCTGGGCGGCCTGTTGCCGGGCAATAAGGTCTCGTTCCGGCGGAATGAGACCATTCATCTGCGCGTGACTGAGTGCAACCTCCAAGTGGGCCGGGTTGAAACCCAAACCCATTTGTTTGCGCACTCCCTCGATAGCTTGAATTGCTTGCGGATTCTGATAAACCGGGTGCTTAGCCCAGAACTGTTGTTCGACGGTCTGCCCTTGCAGAGCATTCATCTGTTGCTGAAGCTGCTCGTACAACTCGCTCTTTTTGAAAGCTTCCTGGGTGGCCTTGGCCGGATCTTCAACCGCCATCCGAGCCCACTCCTCAGGATCAATCCGTGGCTTCGGCGACGCCGAAGCCACGGCCAAAGGTGCCGGAGCGGCTGCCGCTGCGGCAGCCTGCATTAGTTCTTGTTCTCGCTGCGCCGCCGCTGCGAGTTTGGCCTCGTATTCCTGAATGGTTGCCCCAACGACCCTGGAAGCATCCTCCTGGGACGCAAATTGAAATGGACGACCGTTGATGTCCAGGGTCAAATTTTGGGGCGGAGGAGGCGGAGCCTGGGCTGCCGAATTATTCTGTGCCAGATATTCAGCAAAAAGCTGAGCCATTGGATCATTGTTTGTAGACATAAATTCCTATTCCAAGTATACTCTCGCGCGCCGCGATTAAAATCGCGGCGCTGGTGCGGGCCGTTGGGGGTACTGGTTTTTCAATCCTTCCTTAATACCCTCCACATCCAATTGGTCGTGGGTACCGAAGAAAGGCAGTTCCCCTTGGTTTCCTGATTGTTCCTGGGCCTGCAATTGCCCCTCGATTTCGTGGGGGATGAACATGAGGTAGTCGAGCGTGGATTTGTGGCCGCGCCACAATCCAAGGATTCGGAGGTCTTCCTCCCAATTTCTCTGTGGGGTCGCTAAAATCTGCTCAATATCTCTCAAGCGGAGCCGTAAAGACTCAAGCAGCGCCGCGTAGGCGGCGTTGCTTGGTAGCTGGGTGACAGCTACCTGGGTTTGAAAATCTAGTTTCATACTTCCTTTATCGTAACTGACACTTCTGTTTTAGGCCAAACGGCTTGAAGAATCTTTCTCATAGATTCGTCAGAGACACGAACACACCCGAAAGTCGGGCGTAGATGGATACTGTCCCTCAACCTGCCTCCATGTATAAGCAACCCAAATCTGCCATTTTTTTTGGCTTTTAGGGCATCGCCGCTTTGGGGGTCGAGTGAGATTATTCCATTGGGACCATACGTATTGTCGTTGGTTTGAGTAGGTTCCAAGTGAGTCACATACCCCCTGTAGTCACCCGTGGGCGTATCCCCGTAAGAGAATAATGGATTTCTAGTTGGATTGCCTCGTTGTTTAGCCGCTTGATTATCGGATTTTCCTAAACAGTCAAAAGGCCCTGCCAGAACGTTGGCTCCGTCTACCACCATGAGATCACCTGTTTTTCTGCGATCTTTTGGCAAAACTATCGCTATCACTCTTTTGGTCTTCCTTTATCGTTCATCTTCAAGGAGGTGCGCTCCTTGATTTCGTTCAACTTGGTCTTATGGTCCAAATCCAGCGCATTCTTTTGTTGCATCTGCTGCGACTGGGTCGCAGCAGATATGGTTTCCTGCTGCAACTGCTGAGCGTGCCGGAATTGGGCGATACGCGCGTCGGTATCGGCGCTACGCGCTTTGATCTGCATATCCATTTGGGCTTTCTGAGCGTCCGCCGCCGTTTTTTGCCGCTGCATCTGAAGTTTCATTTCAAGCTCTTTTTGCTTCATTTGAATCTTCATCTGCTCCAGCCAAACCTTGAGTTGGCCCTCCTCCTGCTTTTGCTGCATTTTTTGCTGCGTCTCTTGCTGCTTTGCAGCCATCTCCTCTGGAGATGGCTGTTTCTTCATTTGAGCGATCTGCATAGCCGTCTGGTTTTTCTCAGACTCGGCCTGCATCTTCATTTGACCCATTTGGAGCCGCGTTTGCGATTCCATCTGAGCTTTCTGCATTTCGCCTTCTTTGCCCACGTTTTCGGCTTGCTGCTGCTGTTCCTGCTGGGCTTTCTTCTCCTCTTCGTTGAACGGGCGGATGAGATTGTAGTATCGGTCGATACCCGTGGCATCCATCATCATGCGGGTGAACTGCATGAAGTCCACTGTGTATCCCGCTTGGCTCAAAGCGTTGAGCATCGGACCCTGAAGCAAGGTCTGGGCGATAAAAGGAAACTGCTGCGAGATACGCTCGCGGGTTAGCATTTTGGAACTTGCGGTCACCCGAACGCGGGTGTCCTCCAAAAATGCTTGGGCAGAGACCTGCACATACTTGAATTCGTCTGGGTTATCCTGATTCCTCACGCGACCCGCGAGTTGGTCACCCATACGGGCGTGAACCCGAACCATCTTCGAGCTTTTCTGCACCAAAGGGATAATCAGATAGTCTTCGAAATTCTTGACCATCGGGTACAGCCGCAGGGTTGCCCCTTGGAGTTGCGCGTTAACGCCTCCTGCGGTGCGGTTGGCGTTCGACGGAGTGGGTTGACCCGAAGCCATTGGGCCTACTCCAGTATTTCGGTCGGCTGCCGACTGGATGAACCCGAGTTCCTGGTAGATATTCGACGTGGAGTCGGCCACTTGAAGCATTTGGTAAGCCGAAGGATCGGCCACCCCAAATTGAGCCCCTGGACCCCATTTTTGCTGCTGAGGGGTCACCAAAAACCCTTGGGGCACCGCTCTGGGAGGAAACAGTTGCATATGCACGGTGTCCAACCGTGCGTTAAACAAGGCCTCTACGTACCGCTGGTAGCCCTCGACCACATCTGCCATCGACATGGCGTAGAATCGGCCCGGCCACGGAAAACAGGGGGCCATACAAATCGGAATGAACCCGTAGGGGTTCAGACTGTTGAACATCACCCACTGGCGGTTCAAAATCCAAATGATCTTCGACTTCGAGTAGTAGACCAAAACCTCAATCTGGTTGTGGGTCGGCAACGTCGCGGCAAAACTCGCGGTGATGGCCGAATATTGAACGCCACGAGAAGCCTCGGCGGTCTGCTTGGTCAAGTCCGCCTGGGCGGACTGGTACCCTTGGCTCATCGAAAACAGTTCGGGATCGGTCGGGACATGCATTCGCTTGTCATTCCGAAACTGTTTGATGTCCTCAAGGGTCATAAACCGGCGCCAGATGACGGAGCGTGCTCCGTCAATCGAGGGACCCTGAGTATAAGGGTCCACGTAGAGATCCCGAGGATCTATCCGCGTGAAGCTGGGCATCATGTGGTCGGGATCATACTCGATATGGACCCCGCCGTCTCCATAAAGGAGCATGTCGGTGAGGCAGAGCATGAACTCCCCTGTGGGGGTAGTTCCGCGTTTCTCACTTGTCTTATCGTAGGCGTACGCTAGGTGGGCGGTCTGTGCCCGCGCGGCCTCAGGATTGGAACCCACGTCCGCCTCGATGGAAAACCACTCGGGGTTCCCAAACAAAGCTTGGGCAATATGAGGTTTGGCCGCCTCAATTTGCTCGAAAACCAAGCCATACCCCAGGTTCGACCTGGGAATGTCCGTGCCCGGCCAATTTCGCGGGGGCACGAACTTGGCATAGAGCATATCATTGAGATTCCAGCGCGGGTCATGGCTCTGGGTCCGATACGTCTCGTACTGGCTGAAGGTATTTTTCACCAACTCCAAGGCGTACCACTCCGAGAAGTGATCGCCCGCGAACTTTAGCGGGACGTTATCGTCGTCCAGAGGACGAGTCTCAATGTACGGAGGTTCTTCTTGCTTTGGCATTATTCAATTTTCATCGTCAAGGAGTGCGAGGGAGGCGTTTTCAGATAAAACGCGAGGGTTTTGAGAACATTCATAGAAATGAACAAGGCCATCCCCTTCCACACACCCACATCCGCCAGGGCGTCCGGGGCAACAGCATTCAAGGAAAAATAGACCAGAACGCTATCACCGATAGCCGATCCAATCGCAATTAGGAGGTTGTGGAGCCAAGGTTTCATGCCTACCCATATTATAGACCGCCCGTTCGTTTATAATATTCGTGCAAATTTGCTGGGGACAGCAAATTTGCAGGTTGGGGAGTTTTGTCGAAATCGAGGATAGGAATCCCCGCGAGTTCCATAAAAGCGTATTCCGTGGGGGTAAGACCCCCACGGGCAATCCCTTTGTCGAATTCCCGACCAAACCAACGTCGGGCGTCATAAAAAGCACAGATTGCATCCATGACGTCGTCATTCAAACTTTTGGGGAATTGCCGAAACTCCTGGAAGGCATGTTCCAAAGTCTCCGACGGAATCCAGTCTTGCACAAACCTGAAGTCTCCCCGCGTGTAAGCGGGTTCGAGGGCATCCTTGATCTTTTGGACCTTCCTCTTCTGGTTGTCAATAGGTACGGAACGTACCTCCGGTCGATAGTGAGGAAACAGATCCCATTCGCGCTGCAAAGCGGGAATGGCTGCCTCATTGAAGTTGGACTTTTCCATAATCAAATACAAAGGTTTGTACTGATTGCACGCTCCGATGATTTTTTGGTACAGCTCCGACGGCTTGAACTTGCCCAGTATAATGTTGACAATATACAGTCGACCGAAGCGGTCGACTGTACCGCACACAATAGCCGTGTAGTTCGCCCGGACGGTATCCGTCTGCGCGGAATCGACCATCACCACATTGTAAGCTGGATTAACATTCTGCTTGAAGACCGCTGCCGATATAACACGTTGTGCTATATCCGCAAAGAGTTCCTGCCCGTCGATACCGCCCACGGGGTTGTTTTCCATCTGGGCCCTGAAGTTCGCGGGGTCCTCTTGCTCCTGAAATTCGAGCGAGTCAAGGGTGGTGGCAATCGTAAAGTCCTCGGGGCGGATCGGAAAAACCGGGATGCGCTTTCCGAGCGCATCCAACTTGTCGGGCAAGGCGTTTGCCCCGTAGATTTCCTCGGGGATATACTGCCTTTCCTTGCCGTTGGTTTCCTTCTCCCAGCACCCGTTACAGTAGACTTGCCAATATGAGGAACCCTTTAGCTCGATTTGTTGCTGATACTTCTTGATGATATCCCCGTAGAGGTCATCAAAATGGTAGCGAGTCCCTTCGACGTCGCGCCAATATTGACCGATCATGATACTTTGATACTTCGTTTTGTCGAAGAGATCAATGGTCTTGCGGATTTGCTCGGGGGTCAAGGTGTTGTCAGAAGTGACAACGTCCGAGAACTTCATGACTTCAAAGTGGTACCCGGTCATACCCGCTTCGAGAGCGGCGGCCATAACCGATTCCTCGCGGCGGGCCCTTTTAAAATACTTAGAGCGCG
>ERZ869925.441-NODE-441-length-30950-cov-11.942936_pt1 | contig 30950 bp, 55 predicted proteins | sample MGYA00579311_ERZ869925 | MGnify/ENA primary metagenome ERZ869925 (study PRJEB32216, sample SAMN09231817) | wastewater metagenome | place: USA: Maryland | collected 2016-07-30 | study: EMG produced TPA metagenomics assembly of the PRJNA472060 data set (Reclaimed...
TTCTTGTTACTTTTGTCATAACTTTTTCAGGCGGGGGGACTTGCGTGCAGCGTTTCGCTTGCGGTCTTGATGGAGTGACAACGCTTGGACAGTGACTGAAGGTTCTCGTCATCGAAGAAGAGGACAGGGTTGCCTCGGTGCGGCTTGATGTGATCAACTTCCTCCGCGGGTTCGTGGATGCCAGCCTTGAGACAGGCTTCACACCAGGGATGTTCTGCGAGTTGACGTGCCCTCATCGCCTTCCAGCGTGGACTGTTATACAGTCCCTTAACAGCAGGGTCGCGCACGATGTTCTGATGATCAGCACATCGTGCGCCCTGTGTAGCCAGACGGCTGCACCCTGGATAGGTACATGGGCGTTTGGCTCGTGTTGGCATAACCTACTTCGCAGGGTTGAGGCGAGCGTTTGCCCAGCGGATCAGCTCATACAGCAAAGCAGAGCCAAGGGATGCGATCACAGCGACGATGGCATCAGGCGCAGAAGGGTCAAGCGGATTGAGCCCAGTGAGGACAGCACTCAACACAACGTTGGCGATGCGTGCGCCATTGCCATCAACGACCAGACCATTGATGCGGGCAAAGTAGACAAGCGCCAAAACGACCAGCGCAAACAAGATACCTTGCCATCCGTACTGTGTAGCGAGATTTACAAATTCAGCGAACATGATTTATTTCTCCTTATATCTGATAGGTCAAACGGAAAACGCCCAGCCACGCGGACCCGTTTCGGGCGCACGTAGCTGGGCGGTACTCCAGTCTAACCGGTTGAATTGTCAGTTGTAATTATAGCACTTTCACTTTCAGTTACAACCTTTTGACCGCTGTTTATTGCAAGAATCTGATACAGCAGGGCGTTATGATCTTCGAGCTTTCCCTCGTTGACGTTGTGATAGTTCCAGCCACTACAATTCGGACACTGAAACTTGAATCTCTCAAATACCGCGCCATCGACTAGGATGTTACGGATGCCGCCGATCTCAACTATGTGGATGTGTGGAAAGACATGGCGACATTTTTTCTTTTTGTGATCCTGACACACAAATGGCACAATCGTAGAAGAGAATTTTGGCTCTGGTTCTGGCATCACTGCACCACCTTGAATTCGACCACCCAAAGCCAAGGGTTAGAATCCCAAGAATCTTCGCCGTTTATTTTTTTCCAGAGATTTTCAAACCATCCGTGCATGGCGTCCGTCATGCCGCTGTTATTATTCATGTGATATTCAGCCGGGCATCCTTCTTTCGCAATGTCATAAGCAGTAATATCTTGCAATCGCTCAACACGGACATTAACAACTTCGAGAATGATGCGGCACGCCCAGCGTGGCATAAAGATTGATGGTTTCCAAACGCTTGGTTTTTCTTGATCATAAGCATCCATCCAATTATTAGCAGCTTGCCGAGTGTTATCAATGGCAATAAAAGATTTGTCTGCCGCATAACGAATGCCATCCGTACCATCTTCTAGTTCTTCGGCGCGCCACGTCTCACGCACCCAAAGACGGTCACCAACCCGACCATACGGACAATCAAGGCGCTGCCATTGTGGATAAGTCTTAGAAAAATCCATGACATAATCCAGCGGCTTATTATCTTCGCCTTTTGGGATGTCATAGCCATCTTCTTCTGGCACACTGCCGTCACGTAACTTGATCACCCGCCGCGTCTGGGTCTTGCGACCTTCCAATATCGCGCGGACCATCTCACCAGAAAACAAAATCGGTTTTTCAGCCATCACACCACCTCCTCAGTGGACTCGACCGTAGGCTCGCCATACAGCTCCACAAACGCCGCGCGCCAATCCTCCACGGACGTGTTCATGGACATTGACATTTTCAACTGCGTCACGCGCTTATCATCGCGCAGGTGCAGACGGAATGCTTCTGCGAATGGACGCAACAAGTTTTCCAGTTCTTTGATGCGTTTCTCTTCTGGGCTCATACCAGCACCGCCTCAGACGCCGTCGGCACGAGGAACGCGGTAATGCCCACAGCATTGGTTCGAGCGGTATCCATGCGGCGACTGGCGTCGGCGAGGGCAGAAACCCGCCCGGCATCTTCAAGGTCTGCCAGCACCTGCGACCATGCCAGCGCATCAAAGATTGGTTGACCTTCGAGCTGCATAATACGTTCGCGGATTGGATCAATATTGCTTCCAAACATCTCACACCGTCCTTTTCTCTGTCAACTGCTTGACCTGATCGGTCACGTCGAATAATTTCTGCTGTTGCCCGGCGATGTACTGCGTCACCAGTGGCAATTGCGTTTCGGCTTTCAGCATCTTCTGCACCGCCGAGTCGTATGCCCTCACCCAATGCGCGCGGTCGGCTTCGAGGTTGGTGCCGGGGAACTGCCTGCGATGCCAGCCCAACTGCCGCGCCACCTTGCCCACGATCTCATGGCTCCACTGATATTCGTCAGGCTCATGAAATGCACCGTCGCGGAACGGTCTCACGGTCGAGGGAAGAGGCGCTTTTAGCACTTCCGCCCAAGCCTCCCAAGCCGTCGGCACACCGATCACCTCGCTCCGAATGTCTGTGGCGGCGCGTCGAATTTCAGGGATCGAGGGCGGGAAGGCATGGTCAGCAGACGAGACGAAGCGCGCCACCGCCGCATACAAAAGCTCGTCGTCAATATCCTGCACGAAAGACGCCCACACCTTCACCGAATCCTCTGCGATCTCAAAGCGCCCCGGGTACGCGGCGCGGATTGTCTTCAGCACCGCCTGAATGGTTTGATTACTCGCCATTGGAACCTCCAAGCACGTTCTCAATGGGGTCAACGCCTTCGGCGCGCCTCTTACTTGACTTGGGCTTGCCTCTGGTTGCTGGGACCCCATCCTTCGCCCATTCCAAAATGCCTTCCACGTTGCTCTGCTTGTGCCCGCGCAACGCCCAGGCAGTGGCGGCGGTCTTAATCTGCTCGGCAGTGATGCCGTTTTCGCGGATGAACTTGTCCACGAACTCCCAAGTCATCTTGCCCGGGAAGAAGCCAGTCGCCTTGCGGTACATTGCCAGCGTCGGCACCTTGTAGGCTTGCTCCACGCTCAGCGCCGAAAAGTCAATTTCGCCGGTAGTGTGAGAAGATCTATTGGCTTTTGATAGTGGCTTTTGTGTCTCCGGTGCGACCGTGCTACCCATATACGGTCGGACAGGGGTACTGGTATCCGACCGTGCTACCCCTCCTTTATATGAAGAGACCTGCCCGCGCCTCTTATTGACGGCTTTGCGCTTGCCAGCCCACGCCATCAGCCCCGAAAGGTCAATCTGGCGGTCGTCCATTTGCAGGGAATATTCGTTGCCTTGATTCTTGGCATTATTGCCATCTACCTTGATCACCAAACCAAAAGCGCACAACTCTTTCATGCACTTATCCACGGTTTGTACGTTCATACCGACGAGGTCCACGATCTGAGTACGGGCAATCCGGTCGCGTTCCTTCATCCAGCCAAGCGTCTTGCGAATGACCACGTCCAGGCACTTGTAATGCTCGCCCGGCAGGTAGCGCATGACCACATCCACAACCCAATTCGGCTTCTGGAAGCTGTTAGGTATAATCTTCGATGGTGCTGGTTTTGGGTCGTCGCTCATTCCGTCACCACCTGCCCCTTCGCGGTGACAGCCGTGGAGGGGCTACGCATTTCATAGCGGACGCCGAACGCCTGCATCAGCCGAGCCGCAAACCACACGACCAGCAGAAACGCGCTGAGGGAGTACAAGACTTTCTTTTGCATATTATTCTCCTTTTTTCTCAACATCTACTGCTACTACTACTTCGCAGAATCTGCCTCTACCCCCGCCTTTTTGGCAGTAGTAGTAGCAACTCCGACCTCTTCCAACGCATACCCGCGCCAATTTCGGGCGGTCTTCTCGATCACGCCGTACTTGTAGCAAATATCCCCTGTCTTCGCCTTGGATAACCACACCACATCCGTGTCGCTCAAAAGCGGGCGAACTTTCCGCCAATCAGAGGGAAACTTGCCGGAAACTTTCCCTTCTTCATTCGGAAACTTTCCGGAAACTTTCCCGTCACTTTCCTCTAAAAACTTACCTTCCGCCCAGCGCAAGAACGCATCGAAGACCTTGTCCATTTGCGAAGCACCCGTAGACCCGTGCGGCATCTTCGAAACCAGCGATTGCAGCTTGCCCATGCCGAGCGTTGCCAGTGTAGGGAAAATGCCGTAGGCAATCGCCCCGAACCATTCCCAATCCATCACGGCGACGGTCTCCTTCAACTCCGCCATCGTCTCAGACAAATTCAGCGCGCCCTCGATCACCACGAATAGCAACAGCCAGACGGTCGAATGCCAGTAGATCTCTTTGAATAACTCCGCCATCTTTGCCTGCGCAAGATAGGCACGTTTCTCGGCATCGCTCTTTTTGTCTGCGGTGATGATGTAATTCGACGTGCGACCCTGAAAGAACGCCAGGGTGAAGGTCGAAAGCGTCAGGAACAGCGCAAAGATAATCGCCAGCGCCACATGCACCCCAATGCGCTCCCCGAACGCAGACACGCGCGGCGTCTGCATTGCCATCACCACGAACACAATCAAACTCGGGGCATTTCTCATCAACTTTTCCATCTATATAACTCCTTCCAGATTTTTATTTGACATCAGATACGCGATCATCGCATCCACGATCTTCACCGCGCCACCTTCATATTCCTTATTGATCAACTTCGCGACCTTGCGCTTGCTCAATTCAGGGCGCCACTCACTGCGAACACTTTCAGCGAGCATCTCAACCGTCTTCTGAAACTCAGTTTTCGGCGCGATCAGAGGCGCTTGAGGCGTCGCCAAAGGCATACTCGCCACACCCTCAATCCACTTCGGCTTCTCAAGCGACTCCACCCGATGGTTCATCAAGAACGTGCCCACCTGCTCATCGCTTGGCTGAAAAGCGCCGTTCAACCAAACCTTACTGCCCACCCGCGAAAGGAAATATCCCTGCGCCAGATCGGTGGCACCATAACCGCCCATCCCAAAGGCATAACGCTCCTCATTCGGGTTCTTCACCGAAAACAAGAACGTATCCACCTGAGAAAGCAAGTTCTGCAATCCAACTGCCCGCTGGCTCGAAAAGACAATATTCATGCCCGCCTTGCGCCCCTTCTTCGCCAATACAGAGAGAATGCCCTTCGCCCAATTCGCCAGATCTTGTTTCTTCTTCATCTCAAGAAACTCAATCGCCACACCCAGCTCATCCAAGAAGAGCACCGTATTCTGCCCGCCCGCCCGATCCCAGGTAGAAATACCCTTCTCGGTCAGCAGCTTATAGCGGCGCGTCATCTCATCCAAGATCACCCGCAAAACACCCACGTACTTCTCGGCGTCGGCTTCATCCACCATATTTTCCACCGGCACCAACGTCACCGCCGGATGAATGCCAAAGACCGCATAATCCACCATGTCGCCCATCACGATCACCTGATTGCCCGCCGCCGCAGCCGCACAGATCAACGTGCGCAAGCTATAGCGGCTCTTGCCCGACCCCGTGGGACCGATCACCGCAATATGCGGGTTTTGATTGATGTCGATCTCTGCCAGCCCGCCCTCCTTGCCAGCAAAAGGCAAAGGTTTATTCGGCGAAAACTGGAACGACTCAAACAACGACCAATCAGGCAGAGGGAAGAGCCCCGCATCATTCCCCGCCGTGAGCTGGCTCTGCACCACAGGCGTGGATGTCGGCTCGGGCAACCGCTTGGGCAGCTTTGCCAGCACCAGGCTGTTCACCAAATCCTGACGCTCGCCCGTAATAGGCGGCAGCACCTTCACATACTCCGGCTTGACAATGCTCATGCCGTTCGCCATGCGGTCGCTATCCCATGCCACGCCATCCAACACGTTTATCATCGGCATCGCCCTGCCCGTCTCTGCATGGACAGGCGTCGGCATCATCGAAAGCCGCTTTGCACCCACGAACGCCAGAAAGCCAGCCAAGCAGACCGACAAAAACGCAATGAAATACGGCAACCAGGCTTTCGCATTATTCGTGACCACCTCGCCCTCGGTTTGCAGTGAGATTTGCGTCAGCTCGGCATTGGCATTCGCCATCACCATCGTCTGCGTCACGTTGACCGTGGGCGTGGGCGTAATGCTCGGCGTGGATGTCGGCACCGGGGTCAAACTCGGCGTCGGCGTCCAACTCTGCGCCGTCACCGTCCAACCGACGATCTGCATTTCAAACGCCTGCGCCGTCCCCGTGAGCTGCGCCCCGGCAATTGCCAACTGAATATTTGGGTCACTCTGTTGGGTCGCACCCGTTACAGGGGTGCAACCAAGTAGTAGCAGAAAAAATAAAATGTAAAATCGTTTCATAGTCGTTCCTTCCGAACGATTGGTGATTATTTTGCGTTGCGATCCAACGCCCACAAAAACACAAGCAAGATCGGATATGAAATAACAACGCCAAACAAAATCAACTCGATCAACCCAACCAGGCAGCCGCCAATCTGTTTAATGTTCATCTTCGTCTGCTCCTAGCGCACTTTCAACAACTGCACATCTTCCGGCTTGATAAAACTGATCACGTGTTAATCGCCGTCGTAATCGCCGTGCGCGGTGTAGTGACCATACACTTTTGGCTCTGTTTTGATAAAAAAAACCAAAACAAGTATTGCAAAGACGAAGCCCAAGCAACCGCCAAACATATACAGGGAACTTTCACTAAAAATGAAAAAAGGCACACCAAACGCCACCAGCATGCAAGGTACAAGCAGGCGCGTGTGGACGTTTTTCTTGCGATGGTCGCGATCAGCCCGCTTGAAGGCGGCTTGCAGTTTTTTCGCTTCCCATTTGCGGTTTTCATCAAACTTGGCATTTGTTTTCATATCAACTCCTTTTCAATAACTGCACATCTTCCGGCTTGAGAAAACTTCTCGGGTCAATGCCGTAATTTATCGCCACTGACGAAAGCGCCAACGCAAAGCCGGTGCGCATATAACGGTCAACCATCAACACCGAGGCGGGCAGGTAAATGCCCGAAAGCGTGCGGTGGATGTCTTCACGAAAGTTCGGGCGAATGTCCGCCACGTTACGAACAGGCGGGAGCGTCATTTCTTCACCTCACGCAGCTCACGCCCAGCCAAAAGCACGGCGAACAAACCAAGCAATATCCAAAACGAGACAACAAGTATTGCATTCATACAAGCTCCTTCCTGCTTGCTTCGTCAAAAGACGAACGTCCTCACTCTCACAGAACGGACATTCCATTACATCAACGCCATCTGACCTTCAGGCGCTGGCTTCTCAACCTTGCCCCAAACCGCATCGGCATTCTTATCCATCGCGCCGATAATCTCAAACTTCTCGTAATTCGTGCCCAAGTAAGAAGCCTTGAAATCCTCGTACTCTTCGCGGGTCTTCGCCATGTAATAGCCCTTACCGTTAGACTTCGAACAAATATGCTCGCCATGCTTGCGCAAACGCTGGATCGAATTACGCACCGCCCGGTCATATGGGTTGCTGTCGTTCTTCGTCTCTTCGGTCACAGCCTCATCGCCATAAATGCGCCGCACCAACGCCCAGCGGTCAATCGGGTTATCCTGTCCCAGCCGAAAACTGAGCACAAAACGCACTTCACCATCCAACTGCCCAAGGCTCGTATATTCTCTGATCATTTCGCTCTCCTTAATTCGCGCGGATCTTCCACCACGCATCGATCAACTCATACAAAGCGGCGGGATTGTCGCTCGAATAGAACTTATCCATCCACGCCAGAAAAACCAGCTTGCCTTTCAACATCGTCGAAAGCAGTTCAATTCCGCGATAATGTCCAAGGCTTTGAAACCTGATCTCTAAATGTGTCTTTGCCATTTGCTTCCTTGTGCCTCCCCTCGGGGTGCGACCGGCGTCTGAAACCGGTTGCACCGTCGAACAAGGAGGAGAATGATCCTGCCGGTATTGGAGTTACTACGTCACCTGAACAGTTGCCCGACTCACCAGACTCCTTTTCAGATACTCACCGCGCGTTCTGCGTCCCCGGCAGCTCGAACGCATTGCGCGTTGTGGCTTAATTTTCAATAAGAATATCTCTCACGACAATACACTTATGAAACCAGCACCAAAGACCTTCGGCGCTCTACAAAATCAATCGGCTCAGCCACGGCATACCCTTCGTACTGCGCCACGATCTCCACCACATCGGCTTCGCTCACAGGCTCAAGCGAGTCGTGATTGCTCATCCACTCTTCCACATGCAAAAGAGTTTGAGCCAAGGCTTGCGCACACAATTCGCCTTCGTAAGTAACGTCACTCATTGCACACCTCCCGGCTTGTACCCGTAAGGGTGAAGGACAGATAATGGAAACGGAATCTTCACAACGCGCTCCACCAAATTCAAACCGACAAACTCAGGCACCGGCGTCTGCGAAACGTTCGGCTTGCGCAGCACCTCGGCATAAGCACTCGGCTGCTCCTTCGCCATCCATTGGCAGGCATAGCCCTTGAACTCAAACGCCGAGAACACCTGGTCATACCCCCGCGCCGAAAGCGACTGAATGTTGGCAGTAAAGATATTGATATCCTTGTGATACACCAGCACATAGGTATAAATACTCGGCACATACACCAGCCACGTCACCAAATTGCCCAACAAAGGCACCGTCGGCGAGTGCAAGTCATAGCCCGCCTGAATCTTCTTCATCACCTGCACATACAAATCCTCTGGGCTTTGTGCAACAACAGGAACCGGAATTTCAAATGTATTCGTCATGTTCAACCTGCCTTCTGACCGATCAACACCACAACCTTTGGGCGTGGACGATACAACGTGCCATTCTGCTCAGCCCGGCGGACAATCGCCTCGATATTCGCTTCGATCTTGCTGGCGTCTCTTGCCAGCCCCGGGTTGAAGCGACTGATCCCCGTCTCAATCGAACGCTTCTTCAACGCCTCAGCCCCAGCCCGTCCTGCCTCGGCTTTCTGACGGTTCGTTTCGTCGCTGTGATTTTTGCGCGCGTCGATCATCTTATGATTTTTCGCCAGATACAACTTGCGGTTATTGCGCACGAGATCCCCGTCACGGCAGATCATTTCAACATGGTGCGCCACGGTCATGTGACTGATCCCCAACGCCTCGGCACATGCAAGCAAGGTCGGCGTCTTGTGATGCTCTGCGTAATATTCACGGTAGAACGCAAGGACTTTATTTTTCATGCTGCCACCTCTTCCAAAATTGGCTGACCATACGGGTCGAACGCATCTGGATTATTTATGAGACATTGGCATTCATCACAAAGCCCTTTAATACGTTCGCTGGTTGTACTCAAAGGAGTTTCACATTCTTTGCAATTCACAAGCATGGCAACCCACGCATCAACGCCCACTGTCTGAATGTTCATGCCGCCACCTCCGCGCGGATCTCCGCCTTGACTTGCTCCAGCTGCCTGTTCAACCGTGCCTGCAACTCCGCCGCCCACGGACCAAAGTGACCGCCCGCCAGCGAGCTTGCCATGCCGCGCAGGTCTTCAAAGGTGCAAGTATCAAGGTACTTCATCAAGCCCATGAGCTCATCGCGGCTGCCAATCGGCAAAAAAGGCTGTCCATGCCACGCAACGATCAGATCACAAGCCAGCGTCCCAATTGCCTCACCCTGATGATCCACCGCAAGGAACGAAAGCACCTTAAGCGGAATCTCTTTGCGATTGTTCAAGATCTCGTGGTACCACTGGCGGCTCACTTGCAGCATGTCAGAGAACTCATCTTTCGAGACCCCCAACTCGCCGCGGACCCGCTCCATCATCTGTGCCGGTGTTTCTTTTTTCGCTTTTGCCATGTGATTACCCAACTCCTTCTCGTGTTTGAAATAAAACAGGTTGAACTTTTGAAAACCGTCTATGAGTCAATTCAATATAGTCAGGGTTCAACTCACAACCGATGTAATGGCGACGATGTTTCAATGCCACTGCGCCTGTTGTTCCACTGCCATTGAAAGGATCAAGAACGATGTCACCCTCTTTACTACCAGCCAAAATACAAGGCTCAATCAACTCCGGTGGGAATGTTGCAAAGTGCGCCTCTGTGTATGGCTTCGTTGCGACTGTCCAAACGGTCTTCTTATTTGCGGTAATGTACAAAGCGCCGTCGGCTTGCGTTGGCACCCACTCTTTGCCTGATTTCGTGTTGTGCTTTACGTCTTTGCTTTCACCGTATTTGCTGCCGCCAAACTTCACAGCCTTCATGCGTCCATTAGTTTTGCCAGGCACACGATCTGAGCCAATTTGGTTTTCAGCATCTTGAGCCAATCGCGCAACAGATGAATCTTTCGCTGGTTCGCGGATAGCATCTTGATCGTAGTAATAAGACTTGTTCTTAGTGAGAAGGAAAATATACTCATGGCTTTTCGTGCAACGATCTGTCACACTTTCAGGCATTGGATTTGGCTTCGCCCAAATAATGTCTTGGCGCAAATACCAGCCATCAGCGCGCAGGGCAAAAGCGACCATCCACGGAATGCCGATTAGGTCTTTTTCTTTTATTCCTTCAAAAACTTTATTTCGCTTAGATGTTGTTTCTACAACCGCACCTTGATGCTTTGCTAATGATTGTTTCACTTGGGAAGTTCCGCCGGGTCTGTAGTTGTAATAACTATCACCAAGATTGAGCCACAAAGTACCGTCGTCTTTCAGCACCCGGCGCACCTCACGGAAAACAGACACCAACTCACTCACATATTTTTCAGGAGAATCTTCCAAGCCGATCTGACCATTTACCCCATAATCACGCAGACCGTAATAAGGCGGCGAAGTGACAACGCATTGCACCGAGCGCTCATCTAGAGTTCTCAATGTCTCTCTGCAATCGCCTTGTATTACTCTCAACGCCATGTGCCGAATTCCTTCCGTGTCTTTATTTCCTGCTAGGTTTGTTAATCACAGTGTAATTAAAATACACCAAAGGGTTATATTTGTCAAGGGTGTTTACATGCCGAATTTAGAGAGTAAAATAGAACAAATGACCTTCTCAGAATTCTTAGAAAAGAAGTTTTTAGAATGGCAGCAAAGAGAGGGTGGCAGAAGAACCGTCAAAGAGTTTGCAGCGTATATTGGCGTCTCTCAATCCACAATTTCTATGTGGTGGAATGAAGGAAGACAACCCGAAGGCGAAAACTTGATGAAACTTGCTTTCAAACTTGGGTTAGAAGTTTATGACGTGCTAGGCAAAGAACGCCCCGACCTAGATCTGCACTACATTCAGGCAAATTGGGAGTTACTCGACCCCCATGCCAAGAGGATTCTGCGCGAACAGGCTGAGCGCTATGCCGCACAGAACAAACAAAAGGTGGAACATGCAACCCAAAGACGAAGACCTAAACCGGCTGGTTAATGCCTGGCTATTTCTCACCCCCTATCAGCGCAAACAAATCGTCTTCAACGCATGGCTTTTCAAAGCCGAAACCATCTTCTACATCTCGCTGCTGTTCACACTCTTTATCTTCTTCCGCATCCTCGTCCCATTCCCCCGCAGAAAAACCGCCCATTATTTATGATTGAATTAAAAAATAAACTCCCCGCTGCAGCAGGGAGTTTATTATCAGCATCAAACGCACTTAGGCATGAAGCCTCGCTGAGTGATGCAAACCAATTTTAGCACACCGGCGCAGAAACCGCGCCCCTACCCTCTGCGGTTCCATTGCGCAACTGCTCAATAGTCGTGATTTTGAACTGCTTACGAAACCCGGCTTGCAGGGTGTTGTAATTGACCCCCAGCGCATCGGCAAGGTCATTCAATGAGCTTATTTCTGTTTTAGAAAGTATGACAATCGATCTCTTTAGAAGATCATCATAATCATGCTTCGCTTTGCCAGCCATCACTCACCCTTTGGGATGTGACTATCCTTGCCAACTTGTGCTTGAAGCGCGGCAATCAAAGCATCTTGCGCGTCGATGCGCTGCGCCATCTCATCGATCTTATCGTCACGGTCTGCCAACTCTTCGCGCAGATGGTCATTTTCTTCTTTTGCGCTTTTCAGTTGAGACTTCAACTCTTCAACCACTTGTTGAAGTTGCTGAAAGGCATCCTTGCGCGCCGAACTTGCCAGCGTGAATACACTGACAATCACCGTGATCAGCGCCACGATTGCAGAAATCAAAGACACAGTTTCCATACCTAAAGTTCCTCGTAACTTCTCATAAGATCCGCCGTGAGATTAGCAATAAAACCGACCTGCACCAAGCTTGGCACATCCGTGAAGGTGAAAGCCTTCAGCGACGCCAGCACCTTGCCGGTCTCGTCGTAGCGGGTAAAGCTGATTTGATAGCGTTTGTCTTTCGGGAATATCTGATAGGTCACGGTCAGATCCGCGCCCGGCACCTGCTCGGGCTCGTCGGGGTCGGTCTTCGTGCCTTTGGGCGAAAACGATTTGCCGAGGATGCTGGCAACGTGCCGCCCCAGCAGTTTTGTGGCTTCGTAAAAATCTGCCAACTGCTCGCGGGTGACATCCTTCAGCGCGGGCGTGTTGATCTTCACGGTCTTGCCGGTGATCACAGCGCGGACCTCGCCGCCCTTGAAAGACGCGGCAGGGTTCTTGATCGTGCGGTTGGTTAGCTTTGCCATAGCAGCTCCTTAAGGCATTGGTACAATGCAAATTTTATAAGCAGGCAAGCACACAGTCGGCAAAACTGTCGGCGTGCGTGTCACAGAGACGGGCGTCACAGTCACCGGCGAAATTGTCGGCGTGCGGGTCACGGTCTTCGTTGCTGTGGCTGTTGCCGTGCTTGTTTGTGGACCGGTGGTATTTGTCGGCGAATTCGTGCCTGCCAAACCTCCCGTTGGGGTGATGGCGGGCAGGTTGAATATCGTATTATCACGAATGATGACACCGGAACTCGCAGAATACACAGTACGGAACAATCTATTATTTTCAATAATCACATTCGATGGGGAAACGCCGCCGCCCACAATTACCGACCAGCGATAACCAAGTGTCACGGTGTTCCCTGCCACGTACGCATTGGTCAGGGCTGGGTTTTGCGCTCCACTCTCATGCCCCCATAAGCTGATCCCATCACGGCAGCCTTGTACAGTGTTATTGAGAATGCGCAAACCATCCCGCCCCGCATTCCAGCCGGAATAATATTCGTACCCGCTGGCAATGGCGAACGACTCACGCCCGCCAACATATTGAGCCTCACACGTCACCAGGTTGTTTTGAATGAGCGTTCGAGGCGAAGCATCTGAATAGATTGCTACCGCCCAGGACTTGTACACCAAGTTATTTTCAACGACCGCATCCGGCGACATGGTGACGGCGATTGCCTCACCGCAAACGTCATGCACTACATTATTTCGGATGGTTACAAAGGCACTTCCCTTTTCGGCTTTGATACCAGAACCCCACGCGCCCGAACCGCAGTTAGGGAATGTTCCGTTTTCCAATACCACATTTGCAACCACGTTGTTTTCGATAACGACATGATGGGCTAAAGGTGCATTGGGATTTGCGTACTGGTTACCCACTCGAATCGAGTGAGACGTGCTCCCCGTCACCGTGCAATCGTGCAGGCGCACGTATGACCCAAGGATCAGCACCGACTTGACCGGAGCCGAGCAGGTCACGTCGAAATAATCATCTGCCGTGCCAGACTGTGCCACCGTGGCGTTCCCGCCAGAAAGAATCAGATCCGGCGCGAAGGTAGATATAACAGCAACCGCCAGAGCCGCGCTGCCTGCCAATAAGTAATAACGCAGATTTTTTTTCATGCAATTATTTTCCTTTACAACTGCTCAATGACCGCAAGTGTTGGGTAGTACGTGGTGTCGGTGTTCTGAGACGCACCCTCGTTGTGATAAATATACAGCTCGAAATAATCACCAGCAGCATACGTACCACGAGCGACAGCCTCAGGCGAGGCAAACAAATTGCTGGACGCGGTTGCCACATAGTCACGCTTGAATTTGAATAGCGAACCGTTCTTATAAAGTTCTGCTTCCAAAAATTCTTGGTTATCCAAAACAGAGCCAATTGAAGCGAAACCAGAAACGATATAAAAATTGCTTCTGCGAATATTAACCCTGTCGTTTGTAGTAATATCGCCCATGCTGCCGCGATTTGTAGGCGCGGCGTCAAAGGCAACTTTTGTGGCTGTTGTGTTAGCTATAGATTGCGCTGCCTGCCGTTCGAGCACGGCAATGCACGGAATGCGCCCGTCGTTGATTACGTTCCAGTTACTTGAGGATGTCGCAACAAAGCGCACGGTCTCGTTGGCGATGAATAAACGACTCCATTCGGTTGCGGCACTTCCGCCATTAATACTGATGCCAGTATCGCCTTTCAATATCAAAGCGTAAGCATCATCCCCAACAGAAAGATTTACCTCGATCTCCTGCCCAGCCGCACCCGCAGGTAGAATAAAGTTTCGATTGGCGGTCATTCCTGAAACATCTAAAATATGCCTTGTGCCTGCAACACCAGTCACGTTGGCAGAAGTCACAGAGGAGACGCTATTCGTCAAATTACCGCCAGCCAACGCCGTGAAATCTTCGATGGTGGATGGCATGATGTATTTGGCTTCGCCCGCTGCCAGGGTGGTGATGGTAGTGCCGCCAGATTGTTTAAGCGTAAGTGTATTAGCAGAACCGCCATGCTTAACGACATAGGCGTGGTTATCATCGCCCTTGGCAGGGAAGGTCACATCACGGTTGGAGCCGTTCGGGTCGATCTCGATGAACATCGGGTCGGTGTTTGCCAGCGTGACCGTGCCCGACGCGGTGACTGCACGCACCTTGCTTGCCCATGAGCCGAATTGCAATACATCTTCCACCTCGGCATATTTTGTTTGGTTTTCAGGCTGCGCCTCAGAAATATCTTTCATCACGCCGAACAGATCGCCGCGCGCCGGGGTGGTATTTTGTGTGTAGGGAGAGCCGTCAAATTTTGGCATGTCTTAAGCTCCTATTGCCAGCCAAACCACATCGACCGAACCCGAGCCGCTGCCCACGTTGCCAACGCGCAAGGTGCAGCCGGTGGTCGAGTTGTCTGAATATGTGACTGTAATATCAGGCGTGGAAAAATTTGCCAGCGCCAGCACAATGGGACGCTGGGCAAATGCGACCGGGTATGTGATGGCTTGGCTGCCAACGCCCGAGGTGTATGAAACCGACCGTGCGCCTGCCTGCAAAACCGCAATGGTGGGCGTGTAGGTGGTAGTCCCTACAGCTTCCCAATTTGTAGAGCTGCCGCCCTGCCTGCGATAGACCAGGGCTTCAAAAGCGGGAGCTGACGTGCCGTTGCTTTTTAGGAATTGTCCCAAGGTGCCCGCTGCTGAATATGCTGGAATGGTCGCGCCGCCATACAGAATGCCACCAGTCACTTTTGCCAGGCGGGTCAAGATTGCCGAGGAAGCGTCACGATAGGCAATATCTCCGGCGGTGGTGTGGGGAAACACCGCCGAGAGGCTGGAAGAGATTTCGTTCATTTTGCTGGCGGTCAGGCGTTCGCCTGCCACCCAAACTCGTGGAGTGACCCAGGTCATAGCTGCTCCTTAGTAGTACGCGCTGACGGCACGGATGATGGTGGTAGTAAACGTTCCAGAATTGAAAAGCGTTGTTGCTGATAAAGAACCCGACATAGAATTTAAATAATATGTCGTTTCATCATCCAATGACAAATCAAATATATTGCTTATTGTGTTTGAAAACACCGTAGAAGAGCCGGGACCATATAAAACAGACCCTTTTGTATATTTTTCATTCTCTGTGTTATTCGCAGTTGAAAAACTTACTGAAAAAGCAACAACATTTGCGCTTGTAGTAATACCTACATCAACTTTATATTCAACTTTCCAAAGACCTATTGGAACATCTAAACTTGCATTATTTATGTTGTACCAAGTTGAAGTTACAGGCGAACTTTGCGAAGCAAATGTACTATCTGAATATTCCACAGCCCAGTGATCGTCACCAACCGGCAACCCAGCAGGATGCGTTTGAAAACTAAACGCCACGTCGGTGATGGCGGCATCTGCCAGCACAGAATGATCGCCGCCGAAAAGCGTGACTTCGGTGCGGTCATTCAGCGAGTCGTAGGCGCTGACGTCATGAGTAATAAAGTATTGATACCCGGCACCCTGCTTGGCGCGCAGGCGCATGGTCACGCGCACAAAATCGGTCACGTCTCCGCTGGCGTAAACCACGAAAGTGTTGTTGCCTGCATTCGCGCTGGCAAACGTCCAGGTGCGGGCGGTGGAGTTTTCTACCCATCCGCTCAAGTCTTGCACGGCACTCTGCTCGCTTTCAAATGGCGAGCCTTTCATACGTTGGGCGGTCACTTGAGACATAACAATCACTCCGATCAGTATCAAAATAGATACGATTGCAAAATTTCGCTTCATGACAATTCTCTTTCTGCATTTTCTTGCTGTAGGTCTTGCAGGGTTTCGCCGGGCACCCAATTGCGGAAGGCTGGCAGGCGCGGGCGCAAGGTGGCTTCGATGGCTTCTTTTTCAGCGGGGAAAACGACCTCGAAGGCGTCACCCGCTGCGAGCGCGGCTTGATGCGCTGCGTTGCGCAGTTCCTCATCTGGCACCTGGTTGAAGGCACCGGCTTTGCGCGGGTTGGGGATGAAGGTCATTGCCAGCATGTCGGGGTGTTCGGTTGGGCAGACGAAGACATCGCCCGGCTTCACTTGCACGGCGGTGAGCCTGCCTTGCTCGGCGCAGACGGGGCAGCGCACGATCCAGCGGGCATGATTGACTTCTGCAAATAATTGTTTCATGGTGTCCTTTATGAACCGAAGCCCAGGATGGTGTTGTCTCCATCCAGATCATCCAGCCCGAGCGTGTCGAGGGTGGCGTATAAGCCGCTTTCCACTTGCAAGATGGGGGTGATGTACAGGCGGGCGTGGATGTATTTGCCGTTATTCCAAATTTGCAATTCGCGCCCCACCACCAGCATGTTGTATGAAATGCCCGTGACGGTGTCTGTGGCAGCGACCAGCTCGCCGGGTTTGCTGACGCGCATCTTTTCAAAATCATCTTCTGAAAGGCTTGGCACGAAGTCAATGTATGGCAGTTGGGTGCTTTCTACCGAATACCAACCCAGCAATGCCGAGGCGACTTCTGCCAGAATGGGCTGGGTGGATTGATAGGGCAGGTCATAGTCGAGCGTTATGCCATCGCGTTCGTTGATGGTGGTATCGGTGGCGGAATAACTTAATTCATCGTATGGGTACAAGCCTTCTCCACGCACCTGATAAAACCACAAATAGCCTGTGGAGCCAGAGTTATTGACCACTCGCACACGGAAAGACTTGGTACCCACGGACCAGACCTCGAAGCCCAGCGAGGCGTTGAGATCTGACCCGCTGCCACTGGTGCTTGAGAAATTGAAATCGGTAGAAGCCACCGGCTGCACCACGTTGATGGCGGCGATCTTTTTGGCAGAACTATCATTCGGGTCGCGGAAGTAGCCCACAAACTCGGCGGTCTCGCCTGCCGGAATGGATAACTCTTCGGTGAGGTTGAACAGCACCACGGGCGCAGAATCTTTGGCGTGTGGGTAGGCAGTTGCCAGCACGCGGCGCACACGGGTGCGCACTTTTCGGCTGGCTTTGGCGGCAGTGAAATCATTGACGAAAGTCGCCACGGGCGTGCCAATAGATAGCAGATTGGTGAGGTTCACATACTTCAGCACTTCGCCGCTGGTAGAACTACCCGTGATAAAGAGGCGACCCTGCCCGCTTTGCCCGAGGCTCTGCAAAACGCTCATGATAAAAGTGCGCTCATCTTCCACGTCGGTGAAGGCGTATTCGTAGGTGTAATCGCCCACGTCCAGGTCAGTGGAGGCGGGCGCGTCGCTGCCGAGCGCGTCAATGATGGTCTGCAAGGCTTGGTCATCTGTGACCGATTCTTGCACTTCGATGCGTGGCATGACGGTATTGGCGGCAAGCTCCATCCAGTCGCCAGCGGTGACGAGCACGCGCTTATCACCCAACAAGCCGGGGTCTGGCTCAATAGACGTGATGCGCCCCTGTGCAAACCATTCGGTGACGCTGTCTTTTTCCATGCCCACACGCACCAACATGCCCAGGTTGAAATCTGGGTCGCGCAGGTTGCTGTTATCGGGCGAGTAATAACCCAGCAATCCGCCTGAATTGTTGATGCTGTTATCCAGCTCAAACTTGATCACCCCGGCATCTGCCACCCGCGCGCGCGGGTCGGAGCCATCGCGCTGTCCTTGAAATATGGTGATGGGCGTTTCGGTCAGCACGTCGCTGTTGATGTTTGCCCAATCAAGGTCAAGGATATTGCGCCCGGCGGTATCTAATATCTCGCGCCCGTAGGTGTCGAGAATGTTGTTGCCGAATGGCATTTGGATGAAGAAATCATCAGGCTGTGCCATTGCTACCTCTTGGGCGCTTTCAAGACGGCGTCACGCACGGCGCGGGAAATGGATTCGGGTAGATCGCGCAGGATGCGCGCCAGCTCGTCGTTGGAATTGCCAGACGCATCATTCTGCGCCGAGGCTTGAGCATTGAACCCAACCGAAGGCATCGCTGAAGGTTGCACGCTGACCGTGGCAGACGCCAGCGCAGGCGTGAGCGGATTTGAGCCGAGGATACCTTCCCAGCCTTTGACCACGCCGAGCGCCATATTGGTACCGATTTGATCTTCAAACATTTTGGAAGGCGAAGAAATACCCAAGAACCCTTTGGCAGCTTCGAGCGCGGCAGAGGCGGCTTCTCTGGCAGCTTCGGTGATGAAACCAATTCCGCCAGAGATACCATTCGCAATGCCTTGAACAATATTCGAGCCAACTTCACCCCAATTGATAGATTGGAAGGTGCTGATCACGTTGCTGATGAGGTTCTTTGCGCCCTCAACCAACATGGGCACAACGGTTTGAAAGACAGCAACCAACAGATTCCAGTTGTTGTCCCAAATCACGCGCAGGTTCTCGCCAAAGGCGTACCAATCACCAGAGAAGGCGGCTTTGAAGGCGGCAAAGAGTGCGGTGACGTTTGACAGCACGGTCTGCACCACTTGTTGAACCAGCGGATTATTCCAAACCGCCACGAAGAAATCGACCACACCCTGCACAGCCGCCATGATATATTCGATGGCGGTGGCGGTGATCTCTTGAATGCCACCCCAATTATTTGTCCAGGCTTCGTAAAGCAGATAAGCAGCCAGACCGATTAGCGCCATGACGGCAATGACCGGAGCGAGGGCGACGATGGTGCTCCACGCGGCGGCAATGGATGTGCCAGCCCACACCAGGGCGGCAGCAGCCAGTGCCACAAAGACGCCGATCAAAATGCCTTCGTTCTGTTGCAGGAAGTCTACAAACTGAAAGAAGCCATCAATCACGACCGGAATATATTCGACCAGCTTGCCAATGGCTTGCACGGCAAAGTCGGCGAAGACGGTGATGGCATTCTGCACGTCGGGGCGGTTGAACACTTCCACGACCGAATCGAGCGCAGTTCCAAAGGCTTCGCGGATCTTCTCACCCATCGGGGCGAGCACGAGATCCATTTGGTTGCGGAAGACCTGCCACTTTTCGCCCCAATCACCAGTGGCGTTGGCGGCGTTCATGATCGCACCGTCGGCGGTCGTCATGGCGGTTACAAGCCCGTCCAACTCAAATTTGCCAGAGCGGATGGTATCGACCATGTCACCGGCGGCTTTTGCGCCGAATATCTCAGTGGCGATTGCCAGGGCGTCGGTGCTGGTAGCGGCGTTCTGAATCGCGTCCACGGTTTCCCACAGACCGGTCTTCATGTCTTTGCCTTGGGTGATGAACTTGCCTTGCGCGATGCGCAAACCGCTCATCACAATTTCGGTATTGACACCTTGCGCAGTAAACGAGGCAAGCAGCGCCCCGGCTTCTTCAAACGAGAAACCAAAGTTTCGCATGGGCGCGCCGTATTGCACGATTTGCTGCATGAGCGTGCCGAGGTCTGCACCGGTGGTTTGTGACGCCACGAAAAGCGCATCCAATGACACGGCTGCATTCTCGACAGGGATATTCCAATCACCCATCACACGGGTGAAGCCTTCGGCGTTGGTTTTCAGGTCACCACCGAGGATGCGCGTCACTTCGAGCAAAGGCGCGGTAATGGCTTGCAGGGCGGGTCCGGTCACGTCGAGGCGAGAATTCAAAATGCTGATGGCGTCGGCGGCTGATTTTGCATCGGTCGGCACAGAGGTGTAAACGGCTTTCCAATCTTCCTGAAGCTGTGCGAGTTCTTCCCCCTGCGCGCCAGTGGCGACTGCGATGGTATCAAAGGCTTCGTCTACCCGCTCGGCGGCGTCGAAGGCGGCGGTGCCTACAGCCACGACTGCCGTGCCCACGGCAGTGATTGCCCCAAGCACAATCGCCCCGCCTACGTTGGCGAGGTTTCCGGCGAAGTTGTCGGTCGCTTTCGAGGAGCTGTCCAACCCTTTGAGGTAGGCGCTTTCATCGAGGGCGAGCAGGGCGAGCAGGTTCGAGAGGGCAGTTGCCATTTATTCCTTCTTCAGCTTGAAAGATTTCTTCAAGTCGTCAAAATAGCGTTGCGGGTCAAAGGTGCCGGAAAATTCTGCGACCTTCGTCCACAGCCGGAATTGCTGCGGGTCTTTCTTGTCTTTTTGCGAGCTTGCCATCATGGCTTCAAACTTTGCCAGGTGCAGGTCGAGCAATTCTGCGCCGAAGGGCTCCATTTGGTAGTACGCCATCCATTCTGCGAAATGATGCGAGGACATTTCTGCCAGCATCTGGTCCACATCCAACCGTCTGAAATGCGCCGCTAGGCGGAAGGCGAATCGTCTGGTTGGATTTCCGGCAAGTTTTTTTCAAGCTCTTTCAGGTCGCTCTTTGACAAGCCAGAGAGTTTGGCTGCCACTTCTGCGATGCGGGCGATCACGGCGGCATTCTTTTTCTTGAGCTGCTCCACCTGCTTAATGTCGGTGAAGAAGCGTTCGCCTTTGGCATTGCAGACACAGCGAAACGCGAGCATGATGCTGAAGTCTTTCACGAAGCCGCTGTCTTTGCCTTTGCTTTCGCGGAAGCGGGCGGCGTCAGCGTCGATATTGCCGCGCTCGGCGGCAGTCAGCGATTTGACCCAGACGAAAGAGCCGGGCTTGAGTTCGTGGGTTTCCACTTGCTCGATGACGAGATCGCTGGCAGAGAGAAACTCTTCGGCGGTCAGTTCGTATTGAAGTTTTTCATCCATGGTGCAAATTCCTTCCAGTGAAGTCCGCGCGGCGTGCGCCGCGCCCTTCCGTAATGAGATTGAAGTGCGTTCGTAGGGGCGCGGCATAAGCCACGCCCCTACGATTTATTAAGTGATTGTGGGTTTGCCGGTCGGGGTGATCATCACCTCCGCGGTGTATTTGTCCTCTTGCGAGGTCATGCGCGCAATCTCTTCGATGAACGCGGCGAACGCGATGGTTTCATCTGTTCCATCGGGCGAAATGACGCTCATGTTCACGGAACTGTCACTGTCAAACGCGGTCTGCACAGCGGCATGAGTTACTTCGTCGCTGTCCCAGCCCAAGATGACCTTGAACGGTTCGAGCGAGCGTTTGCCGCTGTGGACGCGCTTGGTCCAGCCGCCAGTGGCGTTGTGCGGGGTTGCCTCCGCGATGAACGCCTTCATTTTCGGAAGTTCTGAGCCTTCCAAGAGGTAGGTCATTGCGGTGAGCATGGTGCCCACCGTGATCTTGACCGCCAACCCCATTCCACCTTCTGTTCCTGCCATATTTCACGCTCCTTTACAGCTTATAATTGATGAGAATATCGAAACGGACTGAGGGACTTTCTGAGGTGGCAGCCCAATCGTCCGTAATTTCTGTTTGACAAAATCTGACCGTTGCCGAACCCATCGCGCCTTTGTAACCATCGAGGGCGGCGCGCATCGCGTCTGCTACTTCGTGGGTAACCATTGCGGCGCTTTTTGAGCTGGTCGCGTCGTATTGCAAATCCACTTGAATGCGGGCTTTGTAGAAGTTCAACCCGCCGCCGTGACCGAGATCCTGCTTGTCACTGACCACGGAATATGCCCAACCCGCCACGCCTTGCGGCACTTCCTGCGGGTACGCATTGCCCGCGCTGGCGACGTTGGCGGCGATGTAGGTGACCAAGCCAGAAAGCAAAACTTTGCTCATGCCTTTGCCGCCTTTTCGATCTCACGTTTGAGCACGGTGCCCATTGCCTGCACGGCGTCTTCGCCGTTGTTATCCACTGCCGGGCGCAGGAAGGGGCGCATCTTCACGCCACCGGTCTGTGTGGCAACTTGGCGAAAGACGGTGCCATCGGGACCTTCAAACTTGAGTTTCTTGCCTTTGCCTGCAATATCATGCTTCTTCGCGCCAAATTCTGAAAAGCGGTAGTACCAATGTTTTGCATCGGGACCAATGGCGGCGAACTTGCCATTGCTCTTGACCACATAGGAAAAACGCGGATCAGTTTTCTTGCGCAGGCTGCGCCCGCCGATGATGCGCAACACAAGCGGACCCGGTGCGCGGCTTTCGGCTGCGCTGTGAATGATCTCGCCGCCTGCCAACAATGCTTCTTCGATGACTTCTTTGCGTGCCGCGCGTGCCAACTCTTTGAGCTGCTTCTTATGGCGCGCGAAAGAAGCCGGGTCGAGAGAGAGCCGGGCTTTCACGTTGCCAGACATGCGCGGGCGGGTTCCTGCCATTTATTTATCTGCCTTCTCTTTGGCGGGTGCTTTCGGCGCTTCAGGCGTGAGCGCTTCGGCATCTTCGTTGGCGATCAGGCGCGCGGCGGTTTCAACATCCACCGAGAGCGTGCTGCCCTTGGCAAATACGCCGCCGTTGTACACAATGCCGCGCAAGAGGCGGATTTTCTTTTGTTCCACAAATTTCACGTCAGCCATTTTGGTATGCTCCAAAAACTTCAATCAAGGGTCCGCTCATAGCGGTGATGCGCTCGGGGTGCGGACAGTTTTCAAATGCGCCGCGCCATAGGTCTTGGTGATACTCGACCGCCGTGTGAAAGATCGGGTGCGAATAATCGCGCTTCACCGGGTGGCAGTATTTCTCTTCGCCCTGGTAGCAATCCATGCCGCACAGGATGACCGGAGAAAAGCCCATCCACAAAGCGAACCATGTGGCGAGGCAGGAGGATTGATTCGCATCCCACCAATCGGGCGGCAGTTTCACGTCGCTGATCTTGCTCCACGGGCAGACCACGGTGCCGTCAAATTCTTCGAGCACGTTCGCCACGGCAGGAGCGGCTGCAAGATGGTCTTGGAAGACCAAGATGTGCGGCTCACAGTGGTGGAAGGCGTGGTCGTTGACGCTGATCAGCACACAGCCGGGCGGGAGGCGTTTGAGATCCTCGGGCAGGCTGGGTCCGCCGCCAAGAATTGCAGCGGGCACGCGCTTCATGTGGCAATCTTCCTGCACTCGAGCGTGGTTTCGCGCTGGGTGCCGTCGTAATCCATCACCACTTCGATGTCATAAACATCTGAGCCATGCACGACCTGCATTTTAGGGAGCACGTCTGAACGGTAACGGATGACGAACTTGGTGCGCAGGGTAGTGGTGTCTTGACCGTTTTCACGCGCCTCAGACCCCGTCCAATCCTGCTTCTCTGCCCAAACCGTATCCACGGTGGAGCCGGTGCCATACACGCCGCCCATCGCATCGCGTGAGGTAGACGGGTTGCGGATGACAATCGAATGCGTGTACTTGCCCGCATTGATCATCTTGGTTTGGTCGGTCAGGTAACGCTTTCTCATGCGATGATGTCGTCCTTGGGCGATTTGAGAATGACCACATAGAGCTGGTCACTTAGATCGTCATTGGAAGTCTGCGCGATGTAGCCATCGTCTGAAATTGCGCTTTCAAATTTTGAGGATTGATCACCCGTTGCGCCATACACACCCACAAGCGAGATGACTTCGTCACCCATCAATGCGCCCGGCAAGGGCACATCCCCGGCGCTGACCAAGCCTTCAAATTGATACTTGCGATACTTGAGCGCCTCGGCTTCGAGCTGGGTGAGCGCGGCGGTGAGACCATGACCCAATACACCTTCGCTGCCGATCATCGAGGGGTTGTCATACCATTGCACCAGGAGCATCGTCGCTGCTGCAATGGCGGTCGGATGTGTTTCAATGTCGGCTGACCAATCGCGCCCAGTGGCGTCGCGGATGTAGCGATCAACCTGCGGAAGCAGATCTGCCATGCGTGCGTCTGATGTAGATACACGGAGAGCGTTCGCGCCTTGGGTGGTGGTGAGGATGTTGGTCATGTGAATGGTTTCTCTGGTTGTTCTATGAGGGCGGGGAGGACGCCCTCATAGAACAGGGAAAACAGCTTCGGAAGGAAAGCTGGAATCCTTTAGGATTATCCGAGCAGGGTGGCGATATATTCGCTCTTGACAGCTTTCACACCCCAAGCGATACCAACTTCGTAAGAAACTTGGCGGCGCTGGCGATACAGGGCAACCTGGAAGGTGAGACCGCTGTACGGGTCGGTGACGAGCACAACATCTTCAGCCGAGTCACCACCATCGGGCATCATGGGCACGCGAGTGAGCAGGTGAATGGCATTGCGGTCGAACGCGAAGTTTCCGGTGTAGTTGTTCCCTACAGCGACGGGGTCGTTATCTACCCAAGCAACGAGGTTTCCAGGCTTATTGATCGAGAGAGAGCTGCCAGAAAGCGCAGTGCCCACTACGTACTTGTTGGTGTCGCGGCTGGTCTTGGTGTTGGTGAGGATGTCACCGGCGAGGATTGTGCCAGAACCAGTATCGACGGCAAAGGTGGTGGAGCCTACGGCGTAGCCAGACGCGTTGTTCAGCAAATAGCTTGCGCCAGTGCCCTTGGTGTGCGAAACGATCTGACCAGATTCGCGCAGGTTCATCTGCATGACCTTGCCGAGGTTGGCTTCGCGCAGGAATTCAGCGTTGCCAGCTTCGTTGACCTTGAACAAGCTGGACTGCTTGCCCAAAAGCTGAGCCGAAGCCGTGGTGTTCAAGACCAACTGCAAATCTGAGGTAGGCGTGCCGTTATCAACCAAGATCTTGCGCACTTGCGCAAAGTCGGTCATGTCGCCAGCGGTGGCGAAGGGGGTGGTGCCTGCGGTACCATACGCGCGGGAGGCGTTTTGTTTGGCAGCGGTGAAGAGATCAGATTCGATCTCGTTCACAAGGGTGCGCATGTGCTGTTCAAACTGTTGCTGAAGCACATCACCATACACTTGGCGAATGCTGGCTTGTTCATTGCCAGTCCACGGGAAAGTGATAGAACGCTCTTTGCTGATGGTCATATCACCATAGGTGACGGTCTCACCTGAAGGGTCTGGACCGGTGGCGGCGGGGGTGATGTCAGCAGCCGAGCGGGTGGAAACGATGGGATAGCGGATGACCTGGTCTTTTGCAACCTGGGCAACATCGGAGTCTTGATAGACTGCGCCGATAAAACCAAGCTGCTCACGCGCCACTTTGTTGGCGGCGCGGTACAGGGTGGGGATCAAACCGGTTAGGGTATTGGCTGACATGGGTATTTACCTCTGCTTTCTTTGAATTAGTCTTGCACACGACCGCCCGCATTGATGAAAGCGAGGCGATCAACGGGGGTGAGGGCGTTGAAGTCGGCGCGGGTTTTCACCTTGCCGCCTTCGTTTTCTTCGTCCTCTTCATCGGGGTTGCTGTTCACGAACAACGCCCCGGCATTGCTGGCGACGCTGTCGGCGTCACGCATGGACGCATACAGCTTGTTCAAGTCATTGGCTTTCTTGGTTGCCTCATCCAGCGAATCGGACAACTCCACAGCCTTTGCCAGGTCTTCCTCGTTGCCGCTGTTGTAGAGAGTTTCGATCTCGTTCTTCAGGCGGGCAAGGTCGTCGCTGGCAGACTTGGCGCGATCAAAATATTCTTTCAGGTTTGCCATTGTCTTTTCTCCTTATTTCTTTTTTGTTCCGAACACTTTGAGATAATTGCGCAGGCGTTCGACCTTGCGCGGGTCTACCTTGGCGGGAGCTGGTTCGCTGGTTTCCGGCTCGGGTTGCGGTTCGACCTCATCAGCCGCTTGCAGAAGCGCAGGCGGCGTATTGACATAGTTTTGCAGGGCGTTCACGAAATTAACCAAATTGGCTTTCTTGCCCGCCGAGATGGGCGTGATCTCATCGGCGAAGCCAAGCGCCACCGCTTCGGAGGCGGTCAGCCAGGTCTCGTCGTCCATCAATTTGGCGAGCTTTTCGGCGTCCATGCCGGTCTTGCTTTGATAGCCTTCGACGATGCCGTTCTTGATGCTTTTCAATTCGCCGATCAGGTCTTTGAGTTCATCCACGTTGAAGTAGCCGAGCAGACCCACCATCGGGTTGTGAACCATCATGTACGCCGAGGCATTCATGGCGACGCGGTCGCCCGCCAGCGCCACCATCACGGCGGCAGAGGCGGCGATGCCATCCACTTTGACGGTGACCGGCGCTGGGTAATCTCGAATGGTTGCAGCGATCACCGAAGCGGCGATCAGATCCCCGCCGGGCGAATTGAGGCGCACAGTCACGGGCTTGCCGTCGCCGTTGGCATACAGTTGATCCTTGAACAGGCGCGGGGTGACTTCATCGCCCCAGAACGAAAACTCGGAGATGGGACCGTAGAATTCAAGCTCGGTCTCTCCGCTTTCGGTGTCGGCGGCGTTCTTGAAGTTCCAGAACGGCTCACCGGGTTTCGCGTTGCCTTCGAAGGTTCGCATGGGTTGTTTATTGGGCATTTTGAGGCGCTCCGATCTTTGAATAGTTATTGGTCATGTAGAAGTCATCGCCGCCTTCGTAGCCTGAAACGTCTTCCACTTCTCGGGCTTCGTTGGGGGTTGCCTGCCCGGAGCGGATCTTGATCTCGTTCAGTTCGGCGCGGGTCTTGGCGTTGGTGCGCAGGAGGCTTTCGCGGATGAACTTCCAATAGGTGAAAGATTGCTCGTTAAGCGGTGTCCAGTTCAGGCGGGCGGCTTGCTCCCATTGGACAAGATACGCATCCAAGGTGGATTTGAGATAGTCGAGATCCTGTTGTTCGTTGGAGCTGTAGGCTTGCTTGCCCATGTTGAGCTTGTAGGCAGGCACGCCGAAGAAGTTGAGGATGTCGATGTCGGTGAGCTGCATCGATTCGATGAACTGCGCGTCGGTGGCTTTCATGGTGATCGTTTGAAAATCTGCCACTTTGTTATCGAGCACAGCCAGCCCGCCGGGTTCGGAGAGGCTTTCCATGTAGGCGGTGCGGACTTCGTCGCGCCCTTGTTTGTTGAGGGAGGCGTTCATTTTGATAATGGCTTGGGCTTTGAGACCGTTGCCTTGAATGTCTGATTGGGTGTTTTTGGAAGCCAGGGCGCGCCCGAAGGTTTCACGCGCAAATTCGAGCACCGATTGACCGTCGCGCCCGTTGGCTTTGGGGTTCAAGAGCAATTGCGTGACCTCGACCGAGGGCAGGGTTTTCTTTTGCCCATTGGGGAAGGTGGTCTCATAGACCATGTCACCGGTCTTGGTCAGTTTCGGGAATGTAACGCTCGAATTGAGGATGAACAGCTCACGGAAAGATTGAGGCGGCTCCCAGACGTAGGCTTTGCCCCAGAAAATTTGCCATTCCACGATTTTCTTTTTGAAGATGAAAGGCGTCATCCATCTGTTTGGCTGAACTTCGAGCAGATACGCCATATTGCGAATGATGGGATCTGGTTTTACATGTTCAACGCGGCGACCGATGCGCTGGAATTGCTGGAAGGGCATCATGGCGATATCGTCGCTGATCAGGTTGGCGCAGCGGTACGCGGTGGCAATACTGCGGGCGGTCTGTTCGTTGATGGATACATTGGCGCGCGTTTGTACACCGCCGCCGCGGGTGTAGTCGTAGCCTTCAAAGAGGGCGGCGCTTTCACTGGCTGGGGCTGGTGCGCCCATGTTCTGAATGGATTTCTTGAGGATGCCCATCGTTTATCCTTGGTAGGCTCCGAAGAGCTGAACGAGCGGTCCGCTCATGGCGCGGATGCGTTCGGGGTGGAGAAGCATGTTTTTGGCGTCTTCGAGCCAGGGGCGCAGGTGGAAGTCGAGCGGCTGGTCGAACTGCGGCGAGTGGTAGGTGCTCGGCGGGCAGTGTTTGACGGGGCGGCTGTAGAGGTCGTGCCCGCAGAGGATGATCGGGTCACAGCCCATGTATGCGGCGACCCAAAGGGCAGTGTGCGAGGAGTAAAAGCCGGTCCACACCGGTTCGTCGAGTTCGATGTCGGTGCTGGGGTCTGGGCTAATGTGGATGGTTTTATGCTCAGCCACGGCGGCGGCTTGAAGCGGGTTTGTGTCGGGCGTGTCGTTGTAGACCATGAAGTCACAATCGGCATAATGCAGACCGTGATAGTTGACGGCGAAGAGGACGGAATCGGCGGGCACTCGCTTGAGTTCTTCGGGCATGGTTTCGCCTCCACCTAAAATGGCGGCGGGTCTGCCTGCGAATTTGTTTTTATACGCCGATAGTTTTTGCTTCGCCATTTATGCGCCTTTGAAGGTGAGCAACAATGCGGTGACGATGAGGATGCCGCCGGTGACGATCTGCGCGAGGGGGTGCCCAAATTGGGCGGCGCTGCCGAGGTAGGCAAGCAAAACGCCGAGGAAGTACATCACTTCTTCGAGCCCGATGTTTTCGCGCAGGGTGTTAATAAGATTTTGCATATTCACATTTGCCAGCCGCGTGACCTATCAGACAGTTCTCTTGGGCGCCGAGGCTGCGTAAGCCAGAGGTCGCGGAATTTTGATTCGGTGTGAGGGTCTGCGCTGGCGGATTGACCTGAGTAATTGGGCGCGGGGACCGCGCCCCTACGGATGGGGATTAACAACAAAAAGCCCGCCAATCTCTCGGGTGAGAGATTGGCGGGCGGTACTCCGCTTTTACCGATTAAATTGTTTTGGGGCGGGCAAGCGCGGGGCTTGCCGTCCACACCCCAAGTTTAGCACAAATTCTGTTTTGTCAATGTTAAAAAATATCGGATGGCGGATCAATATAATTTACTTCAAATACATTGATTTTTTCGCCCGTACTCACAATTTCTATTTGCATTTCTTCAGGGTGATAATTTACAGGACTGCCTTTGAAATCTTGAACTGATTTTATTGTTGGAATAAATTGAGGGGTCGCGTTTAAAACAGACTCTGAATAATACTTTTCGCATTCTTGATAAATATCCAGAGTGACGACACGCCCGTATTCCTGTTTTAATTTCATTTCACCGATTTTGCGTTTCATGCGTCACCGTCTTTTTTGATTCTGAATGTTTTTCCATCAGAAGTTATACCAATGCTTAGTTCACCACCCGCAGTAAGTACATTCATCTGCTCGGCAGTGAGGTTTATGCTTTCATAATAATCTTTTGTGATCCATTTTAGTTTGTGGATATTAAACGTCCATCCGAGCCAGCCGAGAAAGCCGGTGCGGCGTTCTGTTTTCTGCTGCATCTGCGTTGACGCAAAGGACATTAATTCACTCATTATGTCCACTTCGCCGTCTTTGGTTATGATTTTAATTTTCGCTGGTCCTGAGCTTATTTTAGCCATGCGTCACCTCGAAGAAACCCAACCGGCTGGCTTTGTTGGGCGTATGCCAGTTTCGTGCATGTATTCAGCAGATAATTTTATTTGATTTGCCAGTGTTGGTTCCAGCGGAAGGTATTGAGAGGCGAATTCGGATATTTGTTCGGAGCCTTGCCCGCTTTCAAGCAAATCAGCAATTATCGAAAGAAGTTCGTTTTGTTTTTCAAGCATATATTCATAGGCTATTTTTTTATCACTCATTTGCAAGCATCCTTTTTACAAGTATACACTCCAGCATTGACCCGCTTCACTACACCCCGTGAGCGGCTTGCTGTGTTCGTCGCTCATTATTGCGATAAATCCGCAAAGCAAGACCAATAATTTTCAGTGCAAGTCGCGCCGTCCAGTGCATGCTTTGTTTGGTGTTTTTCTGGATTAGAGACCACTCAATCGGGTTAGTCATTTCAACTTCTCGAATTGCAATCACCCTATCACCAAGATTATCAACGACGATATATCCAAGACCGTATGATTTTCCTTGCACAATATCGCCACTTTTTAGATTAATTAATTCAGATTTATTCATGCACAACTCCTTTCGCAAGGAAACGCCCAACGGTTTGCTTTACCTGCGTTTGCCCGTTCCATCGCACGGGATACAAAACTTCATAACACCATGAGTGTTTTCAACGCGACCAACACCTTTGCAAAGAGGGCAAACGTCAGGTGCAAGCGGTTGTTCTACGGCTTCTTTGCGGGCAAGTTCGGTAAACCGATCTAAAACAATTTGCGCATCACTTTCGGCAACAGGAATGCCAAATGTGCGCTCCAAAATAATTCTGACTTGTTCAACTGCTGGCATATCTATTATCCTTTCATCGTGCCGTAGAACGGTTTGCGTTACTGGCGGGGCTGGTATAGATCGCAACCATTGCCAGTGCGGATTGGACATGACGGGGTGAGTTCTAATTTGCAAGACTCGCAAGCCCCGTCCAGTGCACGCGGTTGTTCTACGGCATCCATTTTAGCCAGAACATCCTCAACCAAGAAAGACCGACACACGCCACCAACATAGATATTTATGTGAAGCGGCTCATCTGGCGAGTCTTGCACAATTTCGGCAAATTCAATTTCCATAATTTTCTCCTTTTGCAACGTGCCGTAGAACGGATTGCGTTACCCGCGTGGGGCACACGAACCTGTCCAATTATTGCCCAGCCTACCCCACGTCGGGTGCACGCTTTGTTGGGCGCGGTAATGATGGGAAGAGCCTGTGCCACTCTGCGTCTGCGGTCACATTACTATTGAGCGGATGGTCATCATCCCATTCTCCAATATCGGCGGTTTCGATATTGACAACATCAGGCGAGATACACCTGTTTGGATAATGGACATTTTCAATGACAACTTTTATTTCTTCCGCGCCGATGTCATCCATATCAATGATTGTCAAAGTTACTACATGAGCCTTCAAGATTTTCTCCTT
>ERZ869925.442-NODE-442-length-30895-cov-27.225324_pt1 | contig 30895 bp, 41 predicted proteins | sample MGYA00579311_ERZ869925 | MGnify/ENA primary metagenome ERZ869925 (study PRJEB32216, sample SAMN09231817) | wastewater metagenome | place: USA: Maryland | collected 2016-07-30 | study: EMG produced TPA metagenomics assembly of the PRJNA472060 data set (Reclaimed...
CAGCAGCCCGATAATTGATAGTAATAAAATAGCTTTTTTCATGTGTCTGTTTTTTGTGATTATGGTTGTGGCGGATCAACGACGGCCAGCCGGTATGTAGTCCCGCCAATAGTTATCTCAACGTATGTGGTTGTGTTTAATACAAGTCCTGATGTGGTTATTCCTGTGCCTAACTTCCATGCCCCTGCCCCGCTTCCGGGGTCGCCTGTGGTAAGCGTGCCTGAAAAAACAGCGTTTCCAGATAAAGTATTTATAGCACCTGAACTATTTCTTACTTTAAATTCACCGCTTTCTGAATAAAGAACCGATCCGGAAATGTTCCCAGTTGGTGCGGTTCCATTGAACATGTGCAATGTTTTACGGGCAGATGGGGCTAAAACCGAATCACCAACTAAAATGTTCCCATCCATTTTTACGGTTTGGGCCGAATCCGAAAACATATCATAGTTTCTGATACCAGCTTTAAATTTTGGGACACGTAATGCCGTTTGTTCTGCTAAAGTGGCACCGGGTTTTACGTAGGCATCATACATATAAAGCCCCCATCTATGCTGTACAAGTCCACCATTTATTGAATCGCCTAATATACCCATGTGGTAAATTATACCAAGGGTATTTGCGCCTGTTTTCTTTGCGTCAGACTGCCAGTTAATTATGTGATTTTGGGAGTATGTTGTATTACCAGCTTCCACCGTAGAATAAAACGTGTTAAAACTTCCATTATTGGCATATGTCCTACCTATACCACGGAACATATGCCGCCCAACATCTGTACCGATTGAGTTTGAGTCTCCGGCATTGTACTCGCCATGTATAGAACCCAAAGACGGACCGCCAACAGCGGTATCTACGATAATGATTGTTTTTTTAAAAATCGCAGCTCCTCCAGTATTTCCTTTTGAAATGCCGAGCAAAAGACTGCCGCCTGAATGAGAGTATATGTTTACGCTTTTAGTACCTGGCAATCCGTATATGGCAAACTGATTTCCATCTGTTGATATAGCTCCATAGTCACCAACTACACTTCTTAGCTGCACTGATGCGCCATATGTTGCACCAGTACCTGCACCAATAATAAGTGATGGGTAGTCATTTGAATTTGACCAGGTATAACGCTGATGACTGGTCAGCGAATTGGTGCCGTTCCAAAGTGCAACCCGCAGATCAACCCCACTACCTGACGGAAACGCAGCCGCATTTCTTTTCTTTAATGCCCCGGCTGACGTTACAACCACAAGACTATCCGCAGCAACACCGCCCGTAGGTAATGCCGTAGCGGTCAACGCACCTTTAATATTTAATCCGGCATCAAAATCTAAGCTATCACTTGCCGGTGTAGCCAAAGCCCCGTTCCTGTTTAATTGTACGTTGCCGTAATTACCCGCAGGGGTTCCGCCCCCACCGCCAGCCCCAATACTATCCTTAAAAGCGAAGGTGTGCGAACTGCCTTTTGTGTAAAAAACGCTATCCGTTCCGGCTTTGCGGTATAATGAAGTGACCCAATTATTGGCCGTGTCCGCAATGGCCAGCTTAGCCGCAATAAGCGTTCTCAGGTTTATTTTAGCTGTATCCAGTCTGTAAAGAGTAGCAAAAATAGTACTGTCCGCAGACCCGGAGCCGCCTGACCCTTTCACGCTGATCCACTGCGTACCAGTATACACATACACGGTGCTGTCTGAGGTCTTATAGAACAAAGCCCCACGGTAATCATATCCGCCTGTCCGCAGCCCCGGCGTTGTACCGGATGGAATATGCAAGGTACTGTCAAAAAGCCCCGCAATCAGCTTGTAACGGCTTTTAATGGGCAGGTAATTTATCTGCGCCTCCCCGACAAAGCCAATCACTAATAACAAAATCAAAAGTTTAAACTGTTTCATATACCACATTTATAGAGTTCCCCGATTCAAACGGGATAAGTTCGTTAAAGAATAAAGCCCCAAAAGACGGCGAATGCCTGACCTGCAATCCGGTTAATACCATATCATCATCGCTGGTTATTACCCGGTGTACCTTCCCGTTTAATGCAACCATGTGCAGCACCGGTATGTATGCCAGTTCCGGGGCAGCCATTGAAGTCTCACCCGGCACACAGGGATATGTTTTTCTTTTTATTGCCATTATGCGTCTTTCCACATTTGCCAAACTGTCTCCCCGTCTTCAAAAGGTCTGCCCGGATCAAATGAAGTTGTACCCGTTGCCGTATCGAATTTAGCCTGAAAACCGGACGGGGTGCCGGCAGTTATAATATCATGCACCACACCTTCACGTGACACGGCCAACAGGCTTTTACCGGTTGTGTTCTTTGCGTTTATGCTGCTGCCGGTTATTGACGTTTCGCCTATGGTCGTCAACCATGTGTCGCTATCCACATTTTCATCATCCACCGGCACCGGGCTATCCGTTGCCATGCTGAATGCCCCGGTTCCTTCAATGCTCAGGTCAAATTTACTAAAGGATTGAACATCAGTTGAAATATTTACCGCCTGTACTAAAAATGCTCCGGTTATGGTTTTTGTCACCGCCGCATTATCCTCCCACTCAAATTTGTATGTACTTTCAGTCCGGCGCACCCCTTCCTGAATAAGATAGAAGGCAGATACCTTTACCGCATCGCTTTCGCTTATCATAACGCTGTTAACGCTGCCACGGAATGATGTTTGGCGTACCCTTTTTTTAGGGAACAGTCCGTCGTTTATACCGGTACGGAGTATCAGTTCGTTTTCTACCTCGAAGGTGAAAGAGATCCCGCACCCAATCAGGTAATAGTCGTTACCATTCAGGATATAAACAAAACAATTCTTGCCGTGTATTACTTCGTTAGGTGTCACTTTCGATGTATTTAAATTCCTGCCCTAAATAGTTTTTATCAATAGTCGTATCAAATACTTCCACTAAAACAACGTCCCATTCGCACATATACATATCCTGCTCAAAGTGCAAAGGCATAAACTTTTTGTTATTGGTCAGTTCGTGGCTGTCTTTCAGGTAATAGGTATGTATGAATCCTGGCACGTCCGGCAATCCTGCGCCGTCCTGCTTATCGGTATCTAAGCCATCAATCGTGCCCTCAAACATGGCAAATGTCCGGTTATACTGATTCCATACGTCCCAATTCTGAATAGCACCGAAAGGGTGGATATATTCGGCTGACGGCGGGCCTGACGGGAACACGGCGTAATTAAAGAAGCCTTCGCATTTGGTAAATCCTTCAATCTGGATAACCGTTGCCGCCTCTGTTGCTGCGGTTGTGGTTCCGGTCACGCCTACCGCCGTTGCCACGTCAATAATTGAGTATGTAACATCGGTAACGGTAGTTTCCATGTTGTTACCAGTCGTTCCGGTAATCTTTATCCGCTGCCCGACAAAATATTCTGTAGTTTTATCACCTGCAACGGTAAACCCGTTTGATCCGCTGAATATCGCTTCCCCGGTGAAACTATCTATCCACGTAGCCTTTGAAATATACCCCTTAAACTGCGGATGCCCGATGTCTGACATATAAACCTGTTCTTCCCGCTTGAATTTGCTTAATGTATCCTGAGAAGACTTAAAATAATGGCCATCGAATTTATTAAAAGTTCCGTTTATTTTAGCGTGATACGTAAAATCAATTTTGTGAATGTGTGTGTCAGCTACGGCCTTAAATAAATTTGATTGGAATACGCAAATTTTTATGTACCCGTCCCTCGGAAAAGGTGCGGTTTCTCCGGAAAACAAATTAGCCTGTTGCGTTTGATCTGTGTCTCCCCAATACAGGTTATACCACTCTAAATCTAAGTCGTCAATCTCAAAACCTGCGGAGCACTCAGTCCAGTACGGCTCATCTGTGTCATTTTCTTTACCGTGGTGCGTCCAGAATGTACCGTCACTGGCATAAAGCCTTACTTGTAAAACCTGATCCTTGAAAGCGGTTCCGCCCTGATCCGCCTCTAAACTCATGGCTATATCAATGTCCATTTTATCACCAGTGATACACTGTATCTTTTTGCTCATGATAAAATGAAACTTGCCGGTTGTTTCCATTGGTATATTGATATACCGTGAATCTTCGTAACCAAGATCAGCAAAAAGTCGCTTTACCTGAATGTCCTGAGTAGCTGCCTGATCTCCGGTTATACTGCTCCATTGCTTACCCCAACAATCTAACTCATATTTTTTTCGGTCGTAAGTTACGCCGTCAACCGTTTCAGTTCCATCGTCTCCGATGAGGTCGCCCCTCTCGAATGACTTGTTACACGGTATTTCATTTGGGAGGTCATAATTATAAACGTGCTTTACCTCCTTATGAGCAGATAATAAAGACAACTCGGCATCTTCATTCATCCATGCCAAAGAGTACAGCAGGCTATTGCTGCCAATTTCTTTTTTATACAGTTCAAAGTATGATGCCTCAACTGTGCTGCCATCATAGGCGAAGGTTACGCTTACGGGATTGTGATTGTCGTACTCATCAACCCTTTTGATATACCACCGGTTCTTTTCCTGTGATAAGTAGCTGTTTTCTCCTAAAATCTTCTCCAGCACCGTGTAACAGTCGTCAAACTCCCCGATATTAGTTTCAAAGGTCAGGGCGTGCAGGAAGCAAAAGTTATACATATGCCCGGACGGTGCGTGCGGTGCGGTTGATTCCATGATATTCATCTCAACCTCAATAGGCAACTCTAATCCGGTTTTATTCAGTGCCGCCGCAATGTATTCAATGATTTTATTCTCATCTGTAAACTGTTCGCCGCCGATGTCGGTCAGGTCAATATCTTTCAGGAATCCTAACCCGTCCGTTGCGGTCAGTACCAAAACATTCGGGTGCGGCTGGAAACGCTGCCGCAGGTCAGACACGGAAAGCCATCCGGTGAACATGATGTCGGTCTCAGTTCCGATGGCTATTTCAACCTTAAACTGATTATCCGTGCCGTCCTTGAAATTCAGTATCGAAAAGTCATCCGATGTGTGCGCCTGGATTTCCATTTGCTTAGACCGGATCGGCGTGTACTTGTCCTCATCGTTATCCACTACCCTTTGAACGGTAGGTATAGCTGATAACTCAAAATCCACCGTAGTATCTTCGCTGTCCCAATAGTAATCGGTACACTGGAAATATAGCCGCCAAATGTAAGCGTTCTCAGGTACGGTAACGGTACGAGGCGAAGTAAAGCCGCCTGTTTGCCCGTTCCACGTCAGTCCGCCATCGGCTGAATAGGAAACATTTAATGCACAAGTGCCATCAGGTACGCCGTCAAATGTGAAAGTATAAGTATGAAACCCGCCGCCTGATGAGGTCAACGAGTACTGAATATTATATGGGTTATTGGCATCTGTGATCAGTACATACACATCCTGCTCATTCGGGCTGTTGTCCGTATAATCAACCTGTGTATTACTGAATATGCCTCTATATCTAACCACGTCCTAAACGATTTTGTGCCCGATTAGTCCGGGCATAAGCTAAAATGATGTTCTGGCCTCTGACTATCTGCCGTCCTCCGGATGATGAACCGCCGCCGCTGTATGACATGGCTGCAACCTGGTTGCCGTTCATAATTCGCCCGTTGTTTGCCGGTACGAACAACTCAGGCCCGTTTTCACCCACCACATACGACTGACCTGCACCAACCGGACCTCCTCCAGCCCTGAACCCTCCGAAATTACTTAACGCTCCTTTTAATGCTGCACCAGCGGCAACAAGTCCGGCACCGGCCGCAATAGCGAGCAAAGGATTTGTAAACAGTGCTGCAATGGCCTTTTTAGCAGCAATAGCCGCTAATCCTATTCCTATAATCTGTTTACCCATTGCCTGTAACGCTCCTCCAATGGCTCCGGCAAAAGCGGAAAATGCGTTTTTAAGATCGCCACCCGCAAAGGCCTGACCTATACCATCGGCAAAACCAGCCATTGCATCCGTAAAACCTGACTGTAACCCTTCATTAAGCGTTGTGTTTATTGCCTCAGAAAACATACGTATATCCTGAAGCATTGCCTGATTATTCAGCACTTCGCTTGATAGTCTTATTTCCGGCTTTACAACCAGTTTTTCCATTGACTTCAACCGGTCGCTTATCTTTGTGGATTGCAGCAGATCGGTACCGGCCATCACTTCATTTATCCGCTTAAGGTCAAGTGATGCCTCTATTGGTATTGGCTTTTCGAGCCGTATTACCTTAGATAATTCATCGTCAATTTTTACCTTGTCAGGCTTTATATTAAATTCCTTAACCTTTATTCCTTTGCTTAACCCTGTAATATCTTTTAACAGTGCATCTATTTCGCTTTTCAGCTTCTCCTCATCCTGCTTTCTTTTTTCTTTTTTACCGTATACTGATTCTATATAGGAAAGACCTTCAGCACCTCCCGCACGCTTCGCCCTGTCTAAAATCCTATTTTCTGTGTTCTCAATGAATCCTGCTATCTGTTTTTCAGACTGAGTTAATGTTACGCCCTGCTTTTTCAGTAGTTCAGCAATTTGCTGTTCTAACTGAGCCTGTTTTATTTTTACGGCGATTACGGTTTTTAAATTGTCTAAGTAATTAGAATACGCCGCATCAAGTCCGGCAACCGCATTACCTTCTAATTTTAAATTGTTGAATACTTCAGGTTGTATCTGCTGAAGTTCTTTTATGGCTGCTAATTTACGCTCACGGGTTTCGGTTTCATTTTTTAGTATCCCTATAAAACCGGCTACTTCTGCTGATTCTTTTGCCTGTGATGAAAATATACCTGTTATTGAATCTTTCAGCGCATCTGCTGCACCTTTAGCCTCTTTAGCCGCCTTGCTTGATCCGAATAATTTATCTCCGAAAACAACCAAAGCACTGGTAACAAGTGATACGCCAAGAGCGAGACCTCCGCCGCCCATCAGTGAACTACCAAGAGCCTTAAAAGCTTCTTTGCTTGATCCTGTGGATGCTTTAAGCGATTGAAACGACTGCAATAACGGGTCAATATTATTTGCAATACCGATAAACCCAAACGGGGCATCCTGAACCACACGGGACAGGTTCACCATTGACTGATTAGCCTGATTTGCTCCGGGAACAAGTTTAGCAAGTGCCTGATTTGTGCTATTGATGGAAGCCGGTAATTTGTTTATAGTCGCCCCGGCCTTAACGGTTGCCGCCTCAACTTTCTGAAGCCCTTGTAGCGCACCGCTTACCTCCGCACCTATGACTATATCAATTCCGTTTGCCATCTATATTAATTTTTCTCAGTGCATCGTGTTCCCGTTTCTTTTTCAGCAGCTCCCGGATCTGTTCCGGTGTCAGTTCCTTGTTGTCATCCTCATCGAGCGGCCAACTGCTCATAACGTACCGCAGTCCCTGGCCCTTTCCGACAAGTGCCTCGACAATCAAAGCTGTTTGGTGACGTGCTAAATACTGCTGCTGCTTTACACGGTTATAGTACCCTTTGCGAAGTATCAGGTATTCAGAAAATTCCAGACGATAGAAATCATCCGGCAATAACCCAATTTCACCAAACGCCTCCGCCCTTATTTCGTCCCAACTGAGGGGCTTTACTGTTGGGCTTAACCTTCCCCCGTTTCGGCAGGGAATTGTACGTCCTGATACTTTTTGATAAGGTCAGCGGCGTCGGATTCGCTCATTGTGCCGATCATGTCCTCCGCATCGTCAACCGTTATCAATGGCAGTTTGCTTACCTTGTTGAAGGCATTAACCCCGGCAAAAACCAAGGCCGTACAAAACTGAAACTGTTTTGCAGGGTCACTCATGGCATCCGCTGTCAGTGCAAGCGGATCACCTTTGAAAAACTCCCCTGCGAATTTCAGGTAGTACATTACCCCGAAATCAAGTGTAAACTCAGTGCCGCCAAATGTGTGTTTGATCTGTTTCATATCCTTTGTGTGTTTTAGCTTGTTGCCACTGTGTCAATATCACCGTCAATATCAATAGTGAAGGTGAATTTTGAAGTTTGCCCGGATGCGTTTTGGTTACCGAGTGCGCTGATCCAGCCGTACCCGCCGTGGTAGTTGCTGTCATCCGCATTGGCAAGGTGCCAGTACTTTTTTGTTTTGGCGGCATACAGTGTTTTGAAGTCCTCGTAAGAGGCTTCGTCTGCGTCCGGAACCATGTCCACAACCGCCGTACCGGTGAATGTATTGTTACTGTTTCCAATTCCTTTCAGGATGCCGCAGTGAGTTTCGTCGCTGTTGATGGTCGCTGAACCGGAAAAATCTGCCTGAGAAAGACACACGGCACTTTTGCGGGTGCCTCCTGGGGTGTCGCTGTACTGGATGAACATTGTCGATCCTTGTAAAGTAGTAGGGTCTGCCATTGTTTTAAGTTTGATTTATTAAAAATTCGTACCTGTCAATACGTGTCATATACTTTATGTCTGCGTCTATGTCTGTGATCGTGTTACTGGATTGCAAGGAAATGTCTGTTACCTGATGGTTTGTAGTTGTGGTTATCCCGAATGTATTTGGCGAAGGCATCAGCAGTTCTGATATTTCGCCAGCAATCTGATTCACCTCAATGCTATTCACTGTCACATCGAACCGCTTCACCACTTCCACCGCTATCACAAAAGAACTAAAGAAAGCCGAATGATTCTTAGGCGAACCGCTCCCGCTCTCCGGCCGGATTATCACGTAAGGATCGGACGGTGTTTCAGTAGCCTGATGAATGAACACATCCGCAGATATGCCGCTAATCAGCGTGTAAACCGCCTCCGTTAAGTCCTGTGAGTAATCCTTATATCCCATTCATGATAACTTTTATTCGTTCAAATAAATGATTCCTGACCGGTGTGACCTGCATATAAAAAAACGGTTTCGGGCTTATGCCGTAGCGATAAATTGAGCGGGCAATCAGAAAGGCTATTTGCTGCGTTCTTTTGTCCTCTCCTTTGCTTTTAGTCCTACGCCGTGTCTTCACCGAATAGGTAGCGGTAAGTCCTTTACGTTTCACCCATTGGTAAATAGCATCGTACAATTTACCTCCGTTACCCTTGAAGCCCTTAAACCTTGCCGCCACGTCTTCAAACCCTGCCGGAACCCTGGCCTTTCCCTTTGTCCCAAACTCCACAAAAGCCCCGTAGGTAGCCCCCACGGCCACCGTCCAATTGAACAGGTTGTTTTGTTGAGCAGATATTGACTTTGCCAGTGTCCCCCGGTCGCCTCCATTGGCAACCGCAGTACGAGCAGCATCATCCCGGAACTTCATTGCTGCAGCTCCGATTTCACCGCTTACCTCTGCCTGTACCGTTTTGCTTGCGGTTTGCAGTCGTTTCAAATAACTATCAAGTCCTATGACATTAGCCTTCAGCACGTATCAACCAATTAAAGCGTCCTTCGTTAATGCGTTCAATACTCTTTATCCCGTACAATTTCCCGAAATATTTAATCTTCCATTTGGTATTTAACACCCAGTCATGCCGGTATCTGATCTTAAACGTCTTTTCATTGGTTAGGATATTGTGACCATGATCGGAACCAAGTGAACCGCTGCCGTCTTTCACTTCCGCAAAAGTCCGGTATCGCAAAGCCTCAGTTTCAGTATTGTTGCCGGTCACGTCCTTTGCAACCGTGTACTGATAGAGTTTCACAAGTTTATATGATCCTATCCCAGCCATGTGCCAACCTCTTTAAACGGTGATGCCAAATTGATAGCCTGCACGCATAAAGCCGCAGTAACTTCGTCGCCTCTGTTCGTGTACCGATAAGCGATTTCTTTCATCATGGCCTCTTTCAGCCCTTTGGGGAGAACGGCGTACCCGCACACGTACTCAATCACTATATCATCCTGCACCGGCGTTTTCAGCTTTGACAGGTTGATAGTGGTTGTGTAGGCCAGTGCCGTTCCGCTTGTGTCCTCAACGCTCACTATCTCAGTCACCGGACCGTAAGGGATAACGAAGTCACCTGCCAGGTTACAGATTTCGATCTGATACGTTTTCGGGATAAACGATAATCCGGTAAAGGCTTCAAGCCTCTGCCGTGCGCTCGTTATTAACTCACCTATCAAAGTATCATCATCATCGTAATCGCTGGAAGGGCTGTCTATATCATCAATGAACCCTTCAAGCCGCAGGTAGTTTTTTACCTCCTGTACTGTCATTGGTTCTGTTGAAGTTGCCCCGCCGGTCGTGGTGTATGAAATAATCAATCTTTCGCCGCTGTTAAAGGTCATGCCTGAATAAAATACAAGTTCTCCCGTGGTGCTGTTATGAGTAAACTCTTTTGCCCCAGGCGTGCCGGTAACAAGTTCGTATGGTTCGCCCTCACGAAATAACAGGCTGATATTAGCCCCGATCATTTCAGTGATGATAACGGAACTTTCGCCAGCCACCACATCGAAATAGTCAGTTTGCAGACCGTTTGCAGCCGTTACACTGCTGCCGTCCGCTATCAGCTTTTCATCCTTTAAGAGATTGTACTTATTCATACCGCTTTAAAAAGTGGGGGAGGAAATTACGTAAACCTCCCCCGGATAATCACAGATCACAGCCACACAAAGCTATTAGGAAACATTGCCAAAGTCGCCGTAAATGAAGTAGTTGCTACCGTAGATCGGCAGGGCAACCCTTTCTTCAACCCGGACGGTTACTTTGTTCGTGGTTACGTTCGTTCCATCTTCATAGAAGAACTCAACACGAGGAGCCTCACGGGTAAGCAGGTTTGCACCCATCACCCAGTCACCCACAATGTATTTATCAGCAGTCACCGCAGTAGAGCGGAACACCGGAACACCACCGATCCGCAGTACCCCGTTTTCGCTGGTAACAACGGCTGAACTTTGGTTCAGGTTGGTCAGCTTCGCCAGGTTCCAGTAATCGGTCGGGTTCAGCAGGATTCCGTTTGCCTCACGGTCGTACCCTTCGAGTTGACTGATTGCATCAATCAGCATCAGTGCCTCCGCAGTTTCGGAAGTACTTGCAGCGGTGAAGTTTCCGCCGTCAGTGATACCAGACAGGTTCGGGCTGGTGCCGTCGCCGCTGATAATCTGAGTGTCCTCAGTGCGGAGCAGCAGTTCCATCAACCGGGATTGCAGGAAAGTGGTCATACCCTGCACATCATCCAGCATTTTGCGGGAGATACGGATATAACCGGCCACATACTGAGACGGGCTTTCAACTTCCTGCAAAGACAGGTGGAACTGATTCTTTGCGCCGCCTTCCAGAACTGTTTCAGGCGCTTCTTCACCGGCAACCTCTTTCACATAAGCAAAATTGCTGGTACCCATTGCGCCGCCGTTAAGCAGTTGACGGATATGCAGTTTACGCTTCGGCAGTTCGATGATACCGGGGCGAACAGTGGTCACGCTGTTGTCAGCGGTACTGAAGTTCACGCCGAAAGTCATATCGGCTACGGCTTTCATTTCAAAGGACACAGACTGACCTTTTTTGATGCTTTTGATCTTGTCCGCATTTTCGGTAATCCCTTCAGCCAAAAGGCTATTAAATGATTTGGTTTCCGGGTTAGCGGCCTTCGCATTTTTGGCGGCAATCAGTCCGTCGAGTGCTTCCTGATTTTTATCAGCCGCATCTTTCAGGACAACGATCTGAGCCTTCAGGGTTTCGATCTCATCCAATTTACTTTTCAGTTCGGCCATTTTAGCCTCAATCTGGGCTTTGGCCTCCGCTGTTGCAGCGGTTTGCAGTGCACTTTTCAGGTTTTCGAGTTCCTGCATTAATTCTTTCTTATCCATGTTTGTTTTTTTTAAAGTGATAGTTTAAATTCTCTTATCGCATCAATAGTATCGTCTTTCGGCTGCTCCTGCTCACCGGGTTCATCCTTGTGAGTGGAAAGGTCAATAACGTACTGTTGTAATTGCTTCATCTCAATTTCAAGCATATCGAATGTTTCATCGGTAAATGAACCGCCCCGGAAAGCCTTTAAAATCAGGTCTATCCTGTCATTCATCTTTTGGATGCGGTCTGCCGATTTCAGGCCGGTTAAAGGGGTGTTCATGTTTGCGCCCCAACTGGTAAGGGAAGACCCTTCAAACAGTTTCAGGTCGGTCAGTTCCCTTGCCGCCTCACCATGGCGCCATTCAGACCATGGTTTCAGTTGATTGTATTTAACCGTCTGAAACCCGATCGAATGTTCGGTAACCAGCCCGGATTCTACCATTTTGATAAAGTCCACCCCTAAAGAGTGACTGCCTACCTGGGATTCGTAATACAGACCTTTGGCATCTTCTTTCAGGTCAGTGATAGCCCCCAGCGGCTTGCTGGTATCATGGTTTAACAGGTGCTTAATCCTTTTCTTTGTGGATTTCGGCCCCCATTCGCTGATTGACTTGGTAAAGGCTCCCGGACGGATAATATCGCCGTCCGAATCAATAGAATTAAAATCGGCAAAATAGCCGGTCACAATCCCTTTCTTCCCGTCAATATCCTTTATCTGGATAGGGAAAAACTCACTGATTTCCGCCTCTCTGTAACTGTATTTCTTTTCCATATTGTTTAGTTATGCCTACATTAATTTTAGCCGCCCTTGCTATCAACCCACCGTTTGCGTCACGCTTCGGAGTGGTAGCGTAAGTACACCGGCAGTTAATTACCATTCCGGGGCTTCCCCCTGGTGCATTCGGGTACTCGATTTGTTCACCTGACCGGGGATCGGTAAACATTCCATCCATTGCAACGGTCTGCCCGTTTAGGTGGTAGTGATCCTTTTTGTCATCCGGCACACGGCCCCTTGTCCGCATATCCTGAAAGCTGATCCACTCCTTTTGCATCTCGTACGGAAAGCTATCAGCGGCAATCTTCTTACCGGTGTTAGCTGCCCGTCCTACCTCTGTCCGGACTATCCTTTCGGCCTGATAGCGTGCAAATTGGTCTGATCTGATTTCCCGGATGATGTCATCTACTGACCATTCTTTATCAATGCCTTCCTGCAGTACCCTTAAAAAGTGATCCCTGAGCGTTTCCGTTGGTTTTGCCACCACGTACTGCCATAGGTTCTTTTCAAGATAGGCCAGTATTTCCTGCACCCATATTTCATTACGACCTAAAGCCTTCCGGCCTATTTCAGCACGTATAAACCGGTAGTTGTGTTTCACGTGAAACATACCTACCTCTGAGTATATCCGTTTCACCGGTTCGCCGATCTTGTCGTTAATGATGGTCAGCATCAGGTCGCCCATTGCCGATTGCACCCCGTCTGCCTGTATCTTGTCAATCAAAGAACTAACTATACTGTTGATCGCTTTATAAACCGCCGGGAAGAACTTTTTTCGGTACTTCCGCTGTATTCGTTCGTATTCCTGTATGTGCTGCTGTCTGTTCATCTATCAACCGTTTGCGGTACTGTTCCCGCTTAAATATCATTTTCTCCCGTTTCATTGAACAGGTTCTTTCCTTTTCAGTTACCGGGTACTTCTCATATACTTGCTGCGTTATCCTGTCCATCGTCTTCCATTTGCCATTCACTAAGCGGCATACCCATTGCCGGGGTTATCCATACCTCGTCAAATTCGGGTGCCTTGTTCGTTTCCATACCCATCTGCATCAGTTTGCTGTTGGGGCTGATTGGCAGTTCCTTTATCCATCCCCACTTAGCCGCCAAATCTTCCTGAAGTTCAGTAAAGCAGGTCTGATCGAAATCAACAATAATACCCTTGTTCTTTTGCGCCGTATAGGTTTGCAGGTACCGGTTCAGTTCGTCCCGGTAGCTGACAAGCTGCGGCATGGCAACTCGTGAGGTCAAAGCTGATTCAGCCTCTTTCACGTTGTTGTATGTTTTGGCGGTCAGCCCGAGCAGTTCTGGCGGCACCCCGTAAATGTTACAAAGCCCGATGTAGTCCCACTTTTCAGACTCAATGATATTCAGATCCACCGGGGAAAGTCCCATCTCCTGCCATCCCATTTTATAGCCTGATGTACCTATTTTCCCGAAATTGTCTTCCCCTGTCCATTCGCCGGCAAGTGTGCCTTTTACAGCGTCCATCTGCTTTTTGGTGTCAGCGGGGGAAACTCCGTTCTGCAGTACACTCGGATCATCAATATACAGCACGCCCTTAACCCCCTGATTCTGGTACATGGCCCCTGATGCTTTCAGGGCGCTATTATTACGGGTCAGTCGTTTCAGGGCTGATTTAACGGGCGAAAGTCCGTACAAATGGCTTCCGTTTGCATCAAAGCCGGGATTCCAGTATTTACCGTGAAGTACCTGTGATTTAGCGAAATTGGCCTGTATTGAGGCTATATTGTAACCCGCCTCTGTCAGCGGGAACTTAGTCCTGTCTGCGATGATAGTCACATCCTGAGACGGCAGGGCATGAAAGGCGAAGGGCTGCCCCTGGTTTGCGCCGGCATCCAAAACCTCGTTATACTGGTAATAGTCCCCGGTCAGCAATTTGTAACCGATAAGGGCGGTCATCATGTCCTGCATGGACTGATATTCATTCGGGTATTTCAGCAGTTCGGTCAGTTTCCCTGCAGAAACCGGCTCAAGGCTTTGCTCTTTCAGGTGCAGCAGGTTCTTGTAGTCATCACCGGTCAGTCCCTTTTTCCGCATTAACCCCTGATATGCCTTGAATTTCTGTTCGTCTTTGACCTTGTATGTCCCCCATTCCGGGAGCCTGACCTTATCCAGTATCAGATTAACGATGGAATAAAGCTGGTCATTGATGGTGTAACCGTTGGTTATATAGCTGCCTTTATTGTCATCAATGCCGACCCATTGGCCGTTGATGATCTGATAGGACGGGAATCCTCCTGCGGGCTTTGCCGCCTTCTTTTCGCCTCGTAACCAATCAAATATCCCCATTAGACTATTACTTCAAATTTCGGCCTTAGTTCAAACCACTCCCGCATCATCAGAGTGTCTGCAAAGTCAGGAGAACGGCCTAAAACCTCCTTAACCTGCTCTTTTGGGAGAACGGATTTTTTACCGTCCTTATCCATATTGTGCTGTTTAACCTGTTCTAATTCCTGTACTATCAGTGCCTTAACCTCAATATCGGAGCAATCAATAAAGATTTCGCCCCTGTTTATTCGTTCGGCCAACTTGAAATAGCACTGACTTTTCAAATTGGCAAAGTTCTCATCCAAATGGTTTAGCGGGTTTGGCAGTGGCCGGGAGTTATTCACAAACCCTTTACACCCCAATATGTCAACTACCCCGCCGCCTACACCGTCCTCATCCGCTATGGTCTGACTGTTCGGCACGCTGTATTGTGCCTGAAAGTCTTTGATCTTTGCCGCCGTCTGCGATACAGAAAGACCATGGTAATTGTGCAATTTTACCCGGTGTCCGTCCCATATCCCGATCACGGTTTTGTCATTTCCAAACCGGGCAATGTCCGCCGTGATGTACCGCTCCCCGGATGGCACAAACTCGTTCGTAAATAAATCAATGATCTTTTCGTAATCAACAAGGGCCGCCGGGTCATCGTCGTACTCCCAGTTCCCGTTTAAAAGCCTTTCCCGGCTATTCTTATCCAGCCCTTTCAGGCTCTCGATATAGTGATGGCTTATGTACGGATTGTCCGTAACCAAAGCCTGAATAAACTGCCTGTCGGGTCTTAGCTTCCCCTGCCGGGCCGGTTGGTAGAACTCGTAATAGGCCCAATTCTTAGAAGGGTTGCCACACATCAGCATTTTCGGAATTATCCCGAACTCATCCAGTTTGTACCTGATCCGGCTTTTTACGATGTTCTTGCATTTCTCTGTAATCTGCGGTGCCTCATCAATGAAAGCCCCTGTGATTTCAAGAGATCCCAAACTATCGAACTCAGGGTCGGACGGATAAGCAAAAAGGTCAGCCAAAATGATCTGCGAACCGTTAATGAAACTTATCACGCTGTCCTGAGTATTCAGCCGGAAGTGGACATTTGCTTTTATGCCCCTTTCCTTGCAGACTTCAAAGAACGAATTGAGGGTCGTTTTTTTCAGGTTTTTTAGTTCTGACCGCCCCATCAGCCACCGGGAACCAGGGTATTTAAAACAGTTCTTCAGCAGCCAGTAGGATCCAAAATAAGACTTCCCGCCGCCCGCTGCCCCGCCGTAGTAAACCTCGATTGTCCCCCGATCCTCTAAGAACTCAATGGCCCGTGTCTGTTTGACCGTCAGCCGCATAGTTATTTAGTTTCGTATGTCCGTTCCTCTGTCCAGTTTATGGTAAGTCCGCCGGATTGCTCGATCTCTGACCGCTCCACATATCCCCTCTTTTTACCTTTGGTTTTCAGGTAGAATATAATAGCAGTGTCAGACGGCGGTTGCTCGAAAACCTCCCCATCTGCACCCTCTACCGATACTCCGGAAATTCGTTTGAAAAGTTGACCTTCTACATAGTCAATTGCGGCCTCTTGTGCCTCTTCGCAGGCGGCCTTAAATTCGGGGTCTTCGTTTATCCAGTTGTAGTATGAAGCCCTTGCTACACCGGCCTTATTGCAGGCATCGGTAATAATCCCGTGACACTCTTCGAGTGCATCAAGTAGTTTCTTTTTTCTGTCGTCTATCTTGTCCAAATTATGGAATTATTCCACCAAATATACAAATTCCACAAATTGGACAAATATTTATTTTTTGGACGCAAAAAACCCGGAACCTTTCGATTCCGGGCAAACCTTAAAACTACTGAAACTGAAAATGCTCAGGGCTATGATTAGGGGTTAGTGTGACCCTGGTTGATGTATTCGGTTAACGATTTATAAGCCTTGTTATAAATTCTTCTTTCATCCTTATTATTGCACAAAGCGTATAGGCACATTTTCAACGCCTCCACCAGCTTCCCAGCCCGTTCCCGTTCTGCGGAGAGTTGTTGTTGGTGCGCAATTATGAATAGCTTTCTTACCTCAATTAGATCGTATTCCCCGTGGTGGTACTTTTCAAGTATTTCATCAATCTCCTTAGTCATTGTTTCCTGTGTCATTTCTGACTTAACAGAACTTTTGGGGTCAATGCCTCCGCCAAACCCTTCGTATTCGTAAAACTTTCTTATTGTCATTTCAGTTTATTTTTGCCCGGAGGCGGTTAATTAATCTTGTGTTTTACCGTATTTAAGTTCGTCCCTCATTGACACAACTAAAGCATGAGCCTCTAATACTTCTGCCGTATATCTTAAATATTCAATAGCCTGTTCTCCGGTGTATTCTTCACGTTCAAAAAAATCAGCAGTCTTTTTAAAAGCATTAGATGTATTTAGGTGCATCATCTCAACTGACTGGTTCCTTGTGTAAAACTTTCTTATTGTCATTTCTGTTTATTTATGCCCGGAGGCGGTTAATTATCTTGGTTTCTTTAGGCAATGCAGACAGTACAAATTACCCGGTTCCTCGGTTGCATTTACATAGTGGTACTTTTCGCATCTGCAAACTGCGTTGTACTGCTTTTGGGACACCCGCTTCATACGGGAGACGGCGTTGCGGTTTTTATTCATTGCTAATCAGTTTTTTTAGATGTTCAGTGTACTTATTTACCGATTCTTCATTCTCCCACAACTGATACCCATGTGGCTTTTTATTTATTGTTTCGGGCGTTTCTTTTGCAAGGACAACTTTATGAGTTGGAATCATTGCACTATAAACGTCTGACGGACTGATGTGAAGGGATATAATTAGGTTTTTGAAAAGAACAACCGGGACGCTGTTTGTGTAAAACTCATCAATCATCAGCTTTGTAATAATGCCATCTGGGAAACCTAATTCCCGTTCTATCACTTCGGCCTTCAATTCGTTAAGCGTTATAGCCTCTGTCAGTAATTGTCCTATCGTCTTGCTCATTTTACATCCTTTTGTTTTTGGTATTCCTGATACTCCGATTCGTCTGCGGGTTGGTACTGTTCATCATCTTTATAGTAAAAAAAGTTGCCAACTTCGCCGCACTCGCTTTTCCACATCCAATGACCTTCAAAAAACTCCCAGTGTATTACTTTTCTGACTTCTTTTATGCCTTTCATTGAGATATAATAAACCCAGTCCGGCATCTCCTCCGGCTTCCTGCATTCCCACCACGGCATCGGGCGGAAGAGGTGTGGGTATTTGGAAACGGTATCACGAGTAACTGTAACACCGTAACAGGCTATAAACACATAACCGTGTATGGTCAACTCTAAAATGTCTCCTGTATTTACAGGACTGTTGGGATAGTTCGGCTCCCCTTCCTTTCCCCCCACGCACATCACACGGGGGATTAATAGTTGCTGTTTAGTTAACATTGGTCACCTCCTTTGTTTTATCCACGGCCAGCCCCGCAGGCTCCACGATCACCGCACCTTCCCCGGGGGATGCAACCATTACCGGAGCAAACTCTGTATTCAGCAACTCAAGATATATTTTCTTGTCATCATCGGTCATAAATACGATTTCTGTGACCTGGGAGCCTGGGAGTTGCACAATCTCGGTATGCTCAATCCGTTCGTGAACCGTCGCCGGATTCTGCGAAGGGTAGGCAAGGTGAATGTCAGACAGGTTCAGCCCGTCGTTTTCCATGTCTATCAGTAGTTCAAAAAGTTTTCGTGCGGTCATAACGAATATTTATCAGCTATTATGTTAACTATTTTCAGTGCGGCGATCAGTACGATCAGCAGGATAAGGGGGCGTTTCATGCGTTTTGTATTGTAATTGGTTCGTTGTAATCGGTGAAAGCATTTGGACTAAACCCGCTTGAAGTGTGTCCTATCTCTATTTCGTGAGGAGCCCAAATTATTGTTCCACAAGACGGGCCGGTAAACAAAACGATAGTTTTATCTACATTTGAAATCATCAGCTTAGGAAACGGTTTAGGCCCCTGCTTTACTTCGGGTGTTTTTACTGTTATCATGATATTGCGTTTTCGTGGTTATCTAAACTAATTACCTTCGCTGCTGTTTCCAGTTCATCCGGCATCAGCAGCCGGTCGATCTCATTACGGTGAGCTATCTCTGCCTTTGTGGGCTTCTTCGCAGTCGGGTGCGTTTCCCGGTAGTCTTCGCAAAGCATCGGGTAAATCCAGTGGAAGAAAGCGAACAGGCAAAAAAGGGCGGTCAGGACTACTAAAGTAGTCGGCAGCGTGTAGGGTTCTTGTGGCATGGTTATTTGGTTTTAGGTTTGATTTTGAAGATGGCGACGGTATTATGATCTAATCCAGTAGTGTCGCTTAAGTACCATCCGTAAAACTTTACCTTGTTTAATCCGTGATAATTGCAGCAATCAATTATATCAGGCATTTTGCCTGATAGCCATTCGCAGTACTCTACTTCATAATTAGGTTTCATGTTTTATCGGTTTAGGCTGCTAAGATAGTAAAATATCTTTTACCGCCAAATTATTTGCAGACTTTTTTTTACCCAACTATCTTAAACTCCGGTATCGGTATGATAAACTGCCCGCAGTAGCCAACCCCCCGCAGTTTTTTCATGATCTCATCGGCGAAGTTCCATGACAGGATTACAATATAATCCGGCTTTCCCATGTCGAGTATGGAAACAATCGGAATGTGTGTGCCAGGGGAGTACTTCCCGATCTTCTCAGGGGTTTCGTCAATGATGTAGTCCATCGTGCCACAGGTAATCCCGGCGCAATTCAGCAGGGTATTACCTTTCGCACTGGCGGCAAATCCGGCGATTTTAAAGCCTTTGTTTTTCAGCAGGTTCAGGGTGTCCCTGAATTGGTAAATAGCCTTAAATGAGGCTGCATTAAAGTCCTGATACGTTTTATCGGTCAGGGTGGCCTCATGGTCAAGGAAAGGCTGTACGGTTTCGTCTGAATCCCAGTAGCCAATATGAACCCGTACAGTCCCGCCGTGGATAGCGTGTTTTTCCACCCGCATCACGTTTAACCCTACCTTTTGGCAAAGCCGCCAAAGCGGGATAATGGAGAAATAGGAAAGATGCTCAAAGTAGATCGTATCAAATTCGTTATTCTCGATAAAGTCAATCAGGTACGGAAATTCCAGTACCAAAACCCCGGTAGGTTTCATTGCCGCCTTTACACCTTCCATGAAGTCGAACACATCATCAACGTGGGCAAAAACATTGGTAGCCGTGATCAGGTCCGCCCGGTTATCCTGCGGCTCGGTTTCCCGTGATTTTGAATATACCTTTGTCCGGTAATCAACCATCGAAACCCCTATACCAACATCCTTGCCCCAAAACTTATTCAGCGTCGGCACCCCTTTGGCGTGGCAGATAGTGGACAGGTTCACCGCAGGGTCAATATTCAGGATGCTAAGACCGATCTCGCTTTTAAACTCAAGCAGCAAAGCCCCGTCATTCCCGGCAATATCCACCATAAAGGAATCCTTATTCAGGCAGTACCGATCTTTCAGGTCAACCGCCATCCTGCGGCAATGATCCACATACCCTTTGTTTATCGAAGACCGGTAAACGTAATGCCCGAAAAGGATATTCGGGTCAACAACTACGGAAAGCTGCGAAAGCCCGCAATCCTGGCATAAAAGAACCTGAAGCGGGAACCGTGGCGAAGATTCGTAAACGGTTTCGCAAAGGTTATTTGATAGCGGCAATTCGCCCAAATCAATATACTTCTTTAACCGGATTGAACCGCATACGCGGCAGTTGTGGTGTGTTTTATACATAGATATTTTAATTATGAACTAATAAACAACCTTCCACCTTCTTAAACTTGTCCGCTCCGTAGTGCTGAATCAGGTCGTTAAAGAATAACCAATCAGCACTATGATACTCTACGTTTTTCCAGCCTACAAATTTGGCAAGGCTTGTATTGAGCATCATTCCGGCGCAATCAATATGCCCCCTTTCCAGCTTGCAGTTAATCACATTCCATTTGACATACGAATGTAACATCTTATCACAATATACCCCTACCGTGTTATCATCAAACCCGTTTAGCAGGTATTCAATGTAAGTCGGGGCATGGTAGTTATCGCTGTTCGTGATAACCACATATTTTGATTCCACTTTTTGCAGGTATTCAGACCGGTACGAGTGACCCCAATTCCCCCGCCTTTCGGGTGTTACTATCAGTTTTATTCGTGGGTCATTCGGGATCTCAACTTCCCCCGGCCCGTCGTGAATAAGCCACAGCTCCCAATTCTTTACCGTTTGCTGAATCAGGGATGAAATGATCTGCGGGTACCCTTTGTAAATAGGGCAGATGAAAGTCACTGTTTCCCGTTCGGGGTTAAATAACCGGTCGTGTTCACTCTGCCTTTTCAGCCGGCGGGTATATTCGCTGTCCCACAACGGGGAGGCAGCATCAGGGGAAACCTGCTTAACTTTAAGTCCCATCCTTTCCACCTGCTCCAAAAACGTGTCCCGGCGGCTGCGGTGTTCAAACTGGTAGCAATCTTCTTTGGTAGTCACCGGATCGGCGCAAAAGGTCAGCTTTTCAGCCGTTGAGCGGTCAATCATAAATCCGGTGGTACGGATATGCCGTTTAACGTGGTTTGACACGCACATACAGACTACCCCCGTCCCTGGTTCCATCTGATCGTTAAATTCCTTGATGAAAGTCTTTGACATCGGGAATGTGTCATCCGTAACCCATAACAATCGCTGCCAATCCGGGAACTGCAACCGGCCCCGGCATACGTCCTGAAAGGATCCAATGTCATACCCTACGTTTGGCCGCTGAATGTACGTAACATTATAAACCTCACAAAGATGCTGATATTGCCAGTCCTCTTTATCCGTGTTATGAATAACGACTAACTGCGCATCGGTCTGATCGCACTGGCTCCAGCACTCTAACCAGTGTTTCAGATTATCGTAACGGTTGTAAACTACTATTACTAAGTGGGTCATTCGGTAATTATTTTATTTACTCTTTCTGATTCTTGTTTACCGTGCATCATTTCAATTAATGCTATCATTTTTTCATAGTCCATTGTGAATTGAAAATAAGGCAAACCTCCATTTTCAAGGTCATTCAAAATTAATTCTATTTCTTTTTTTATTTCTTCTTCATTTTCTGCTAAAATTTGTTTTATCAACCCTTGTTTGTCAAGGTTGTAATGTGTTACATTTTCACAAATCGTATTGTTACCTGCCATTGTTAGCAGACGTTTCCAAATTGACATTTCCATCTACTTCATTGCCCCAACAATCCCACCCTTCTTTTGTGTTTCTTGCAAATAATTCAACTCTTGGTAAGTCGCCACAAAGAGCAATTATTTTTTCATACATAATATCAGGCTTTTTGCTGTGCTGTTCTATCTTGGTGTCAATGATAGAATGGATATTCTTTTCTACTCTTTTTGGGTCGCCTTTTACACCTAATAAGCAATATTCAGGATTACTTCGTGTCCACCAACCCATTCCCCAAAACCAACTATCGGCTTTTTTATTTCGCTTTACCCAAGTAAATGCTATTGTCTTATACTCAAATCCCCAAGCCTTCATTGTAAATAATGCTTCGGGTATTAAAGGAGCAGTTGCCCATAAAAGCAATACGCAATCTTTATCAGCAATATCTTTTACAGGTAAATCGTAAATATCCACCATTCTCATTGCTACATAAGGTCGGCTATTAGGTCTGCCACTTGGCACTTGCGAGGTAGTTTGAATTGACCAAGCAGGGTCAGCGTAAATGATATTATACTTCTTTGGTGAACCCACAACGGCAGGTAACACTGTATTGCCAAAAGTGGGGCTGACATCTATATTTTCAACATTCTGCATCTATTTAACTTTAGTGGTTTGTTCAACATTTGTGGTACTATGCCCCACCTTCGGCAATACTTTTACGTTATAACCAATGTCGCTGACGTGCTTTTCTATCGGCTGACTTTTGGTTTAAAGCCCACAAGTTATTTTCACCGTAAAAAAATTCGGTCAATCCTTGTGCCTTATACCTTTCTCGTTCCGCCTTAGCCAATCTTGCTTTGCGTTCTTCTTCTGTTTCTTTCGGTTCTCTAAAGTCAGGAGTTGTTCCTGATGTTCCACCGTAGGCTAAGGCTGTCATCATTGCAGCCATTCCTATCATTGATTTCATTTTACTCATTTTTACCATTTTATCGTTAAACAATGGCACTGGTTATAACAGTGGTTTGGCAAAATACCGCCACAAGCATTTGTACTAAATTTGAACATTTTGAAAGGCGGTACTTCGCCAAGCCACAAAACGTTATGTGCAATAAAATTTTTAATAATTATTTTTCCCACCGCACTCTAAATTTTTTGCAAAAATTAAAAAGGTTTATAAAATACCAATACATTCTGATGCACTTTAACTATTTTCTTTGATGCTTCAAAAATTCTCGGAACTCTTATAGCTGCACTTCCTATATTATTTTGCAATATCATTTCATTATAAAATTTCATTCCACAATCTAAAAAAGCTCTTTTTGTATCTCCAACAAAATCTAAGTAATAGCCTTTTTTATCTCTTACTTCGCCAACTACAAAAATAGCGTAGCTTTTTGGCTTTAATTTTTTTACAGATAATTCTATTATTGCCCTGTATTTAATTTTAAAATCTTCGTAATCCATATTACTCAAATCTTCTTTTAAGTCGCTGTAAACCTCTAAATTTGCGTAAGGTGGGCAACTAAAAATTAAATCGTATTCAGGTATTAATTCAGTTAATACTTTTTCGCTATCTCCGCAATACCATTGTGGCTGATTATTAACTTCCAAAATATTTAATCCTTGCTCACGGTTATTTTCTACTTGCTCATTTCTTAATTCAATGCCAGTATATTTAAACCCTAAATAATTTGCTACAATTCCACGAACAGAACCACCAGCAAAAGGGTCAAGTACCATTCCTTTTTCAGGGCAAAACCAATTATACATTAATTCAGTTAATGTAGGGTCAAAAACGGATATACTTTTTTTGTTTTCATCACCACCTTGATTTGAGTTTACAGTATTTGAAAATCCTAATAATTTTTCTCTTCCTAATTCTGATTTCAACCCTAATTCAATCCATCTTCTTTTTCTGTTAATCCAATGCCCTGTTGTTGTATTTAAAATACTTACAGGTACTTCTCCGTATTTTTCACGAAGTAGCACATTTTTTATTACATCATTACCAAATAAATCTTTTTCCATATTGTTACTTTTTTTCAATTATAAAATCAGCGTGTACGGTAGCCTCGTTATTTTTTAGGTCATCCTCCGTTTGCTCAATAGTAATTTGTTTCAGATTTACTTCATATTCTGCAAGATTCACAGGAACACCTGATATTAAAACTATTGATTGTTTTTTATGATCTTCGCTGCTCATATCTCGTATTTTGATTTTTTCGGGTATAGTTCATTCATCACTCTTTTCATGTCAGGGCATACGCCGTAATCGCCGATAGAAAAGAATTTGCGGTCTGCCAGCTTCGCCATGATTTCACGGTACTGCATCGGCTTGTTTATTTTCAGGTCGGTGATTTCAACGGTCTGCACCTCTGCAAATCCGGCGTATAAAGATTTTAGGACGTATTCCGTTTTTGGTTCAATAACCTTGCTAATGCCATTCCAAAAGCCTTTCCAGTAAAGGATTGGCGTGTGTACATCGCAGTACGGGTATTCAAGCGGAAAAATATCCTGCAATAACTCCAGCGTATTTTTACACGCCGCTTTGTAGTGACCATGCCGCCGGTTATATTCATCTTCCAAAGTACCGGATGCGTAGTTTTCAATATCGGTAACATCCATATCCTGCAAACAGAAATGGTCGTCGTTCATAAACAGGAAGCAATTACTTACCCGTTCATCATTCACCGCCGCCATGATTTTGCAAAATATTGAATACTCTTTTCGGAACGGAATATCCTTGCAAGGTATGTGAATGAAATTGCGAACCCAGTCCGGTTTTTCACCTATTATAAACACATCACCGATGCCGCTGATTTTTGACAGCGACCGCAATGAATACCGCAGTTCATTATTATGCCATTTGCTGCCGGTTCCGAGTGGGTAGATGACTGAGATCATTCCGCTAAGTTGGTTGAAATTGTTTTACCGTCCAAATAAAACGGCGGGTTTATTTTGTAACCGTGATAGTTTCCCCGGCCAGCAGCGCATCTACCAGCAATTCAAGGTTATCCCGCTGCCCCGGTTCGAGCATGACCACCTTTTCGGCGATTGCCGGGACCGCCCACACGTCCGACTGCCATTCGGCTTTTATCCCATCCCGGACCACCTGCGGCAAAAACGGGTGAGTCGTCAGGTCGTTAACTATCCAGTTTATCCGGGTCAGGTAGCTTTCTGCCAGCTTTGCGCCTTTGGTGCCGGGGTGTTCGTTCCTGAATGAAATCAAATGATCGTGCGCCTGTTTGAGTGCGTGAACCGATCCGATTATGTTTGCTCCGCCTTTCATAATAAAGTAAGCTGTTTTTTTGATTCAACAACTGCGGCCATGTTTTTCTTTGCAATATCGTAGTATGATTCTTTCAGTTCAAATCCGATACCTTTGCGGCCCATTTTAACGGCCTGATAAACCTCGCTTCCAATTCCCATAAACGGGGTAAATACTGTATCTCCCTGGTTCGTGTAAAGGTGGATGGCCCTTTCGATTGTGTCTAATTGCAGCGGGCAAATATGCTTCTCATCGTTATCATCACGGCCATCACGGAACCCCTGCAAAGTGTTCGAATAGTTAATGTCCATCCAAACAGGTGAAGCGTATTTTTGCCATGTGTCTACATTTATGGTGCATCTTACAGGATCAGTCCTTTCTCCGTCCTTTCTGAATATCATCAGGTAATCAGGTATTCCAACCCTGCTCATTGTACTATCCTTTTTTACCTGCTTATGAAGCAACCCTAATGCCTTAGTCCGCTGCATTTCAACAACTGGATCTTTCCAAATAGTGACCCGTGAATGATAAATAAACCCGGACTGCTCAAATGCTTTCAGGATAAGACCACTGAAATCACGAAGCCCGATAAATCCTTCTTTACCTTTCTGGATAGGTAAATCCATGCAATGGACGGCAACATTACGGCCAGCCTTCAAAATCCGGTGAATACCTGAAACAAGGAACCCAAACTGCGTAAGGAACTCTTTATAGTCCTTTGAGTTTCCCATGTCCTCTACATGACTGCTGTATGTATAAAGTTCAGCGAAAGGCGGGCTGAATATCGAAAACCCTACACTCTCATTATCAATTTCATCAATCAACTGTACGCAGTCGCCCCGTTTAATTTTGTACCATTCATTTTCAACAGGATCAGTATCGTAGTCCGATTGTTGAAGCGTTACGTTATTAAGGTTTGCATTTATGGCTTTGCTCATTTCGTCTTGCATGATTTCAAATTGTTTTTGTTTGGTGTCTATTGAAAGTTTTACATTCGACATTGTATCTGTTGTAATCAGGTATATATTTACTTCGTTTTTCTGACCGAAACGGTATGACCGTCGGATTGCCTGATAAAGTCCCTCAAATGAAAAATCCAAAGAAGCAAAAATCTGATTCCGGCAGTTTTGATAATTCAGTCCAAATTGGGCAATCTTTGTTTTAGTAATGAGTACCCTGAACTCATTATTAGCAAACCCCAATAACATTTTTTCTTTGTACTCCGGGCTGTCAGACCCTTTCACCTCAACGGAACCAGGGATAAGCCTTCTAAGTTCGTCGCCCTCCTCATTCTGTTTAATCCAGATAATAAAATTTTCATCCGTCGTTTCATTAACCAGCTTAACGGCTTCGGAAAGTCTTTCGATCTTTGTAAGCCTTAACTCCTGATTAAAGTTGGTAGCTGAAATAATAGCATCGTTAAATAGCGTACCGTTATCACGCTTCGGAGTAGTTATTTGTTTTTCGATTATATTCAGCGAAGGCAGGTCATACCCTTCCATAGTAAAACCAATATCCTGCGGTTTATTCAGCATGATAGCCCATGTACCAATAAACTGATAAAACAATTTAACGGCATGACCCTTTAACCTCCATTTAGCAGTTTCGCCGCCATCATGAACAAAGTACATTGCCAGCATTTCATTGCGGCTCATAACATCTAAAAACTCGCTATGATTGCCTAATTCCATCGGATCGTTAGGGGAAGGCGTAGCGGTGCAAGCTAACTTATACGGAGTATCTTTAAAACATTCTAAAATCAGTTTCTTTGTCTGACCTTCAAAGTTTTTAAGTATACTGCTTTCATCCAGTACGATACCTGAAAATTCATCCGTATTGATGTTTTCCAGTTGCTCGTAATTGCTCACGTAAACGGCGGCAGGAATTTCGCCTTTGCCGTAATTTTCAGGATGCAGCTTTGTGACTTCAATATGAAACTTATTACCCTCTGAAATAGTCTGACCTGATACAGCAAGGGGCGTTAAAATCAGTACAGGTTTACCTGTATTCATTACTACCTGATGCGCCCATTCAAGCTGCATAAGAGTTTTACCCAATCCGCAATCGGCGAATATTGCGTATTTACCGGAACTCAATGCCCGCTTTACAATGAACTTCTGAAAGTCAAAAAGATTATGATTAAGTGATTCAATCGAAATATCAAAACCGGAATAGATATGGTTTTTAATTTTGGATTGCAAAAAGTGTAGGTAAGTATCTTTGCTCATGTGTAGGTTTGTTTTCTCAAAAGTATATAAAATGTTTTACCGTACAAAATTATTTTCTCTGATCCTCCCCTTTCATTGAAATCACGTTAAACATTTTGTTGTATTTTTAGTAAGTTAAAACATTGGCGTGTACTGCCTTGTATCTGTGTTATAGTGAAATGAAACTGATCCAATTTTACCAAGCCAACTATATTTAACTTTCTGAATACTTATATCAACTACATTACTCTCAAAATCCCGGTACACTACAAACCCATTATGAGTTTTATTAAAAAAGTGCGCCGATCCTGAAATGCTGTAAAGCGTTGGCATTTCATACTTACCCCCTTCTTTTTTAAGCTTCGTAGGGTGCGCAATCAGGATGCCGTGTACATCGTAAGTTTTCAGGAACCGTACCAACTTAGTAAGGCACTCGTTTATATACTGAGTTTCACTCTGCCCTCCTGCGGCCTTATATTCGATATAGTTCCACGGGTCAATTACCACTCCTTTTATTCCTTTTCGCTTTACAAGTTCCGTAAACTTTTCAATCAGGCCGTCAATAGTCACATCAATTTCATCCACCTTCATAAAACTAAAATACCGATCCACAAACCCAACCCCGTTTTCAAGTTCAGCCTGGCTGATCCTGTGATCCGGATTTTTCCTGAATCCGAATGACTTCCCGGAGTGCTTTTCAATCAGCTTCGTAAAGTGAATAACCGCCGGTTGCTCAAACCCTACCAAGCCCCAATTCCAATCATTCAGTTTTGCCGCCTGTACTATCATGTAATCTACAAACTCACTTTTACCACTTCCCGGAATCCCGGTGACAATGGTCAACTGACCTGGGACAAGGCTTAAATATTCGTCAAACTGCGGTATTCCTAAACTTGTCCCTTTTGGGTAGCCATCCTGATAAAAACGCAAAACATCCTCAAACATTTCCTCAGTCGTAAAAACCCCGTCAATAGGCCACTGGATTGCAGATTCGTAAACCTCTTTCAGAATCGTTTTAGAGCCATTTAAAAGCGTATCGTTGGCATCTTTGCACCCTTCAGGGTATTTCACCTTAAAACAACGTTCCCGGCCCAATCTGCGGCTTATTTCGTCCCTGAGTGATTGCCCAGGTTCGTCATTGTCCGTCATCAGTATAATTCGCTCTTTGTCCTCAAAGTACTGCCAGCAGTTATCTAAGTATTCCAATTTCTGACTTCCCTTGTTTGCCCCGTTCGGAACACTCACCACGTTGTAAATCCCGGCCTCATAAAGAGCAAGGCAATCCATTTCCCCTTCAACTATCACCGCCTCTTTTTCTCCTTTTATGGCATCCAGATTGTAAAATATCAATTCGCTATCCTTGTTGAGCCTGAAATCCTTGTCCTTACCCCTGAATTTTATGTTAACTAATTCTCCGTCTTTCAGGTAGTTAAAGCAAATTACCCTTATTTCTGATCCGGCTTTCGGCATCCACTCTACTGATTCAGTTATCCCAAACCTCAAAAGAGTATTGTTTGATATACCCCTTTTTTCTTCAAACCACTTTACAAGTTCATCCGATACCTTTTGCAACCTGGGTTGTGGCTTCGTGTACTCTTTTTTAGGATTTGCAAACGGGATGACACAACCAGCATATCCGCAATGATGGCAATTAAAAAGCCCTCTTTCTACGTTCACTGATAATTCCCGGTCGTTGTGGTTCTTTCTTTCGCCGTGGCACTTTGGGCAAAATCCTTTGCCGCCCCTGACCTTGCTAATGTCAATTCCGTATTTATCCCAGTTTTTCATATAATTGGATCGTTTGTCATGTTCCTAATCCATGCCCTTACTAATTTGTTTCCGCTTTCAACTTTCAGGTCAGGGTATTTGTTTACCAGTTTTTCGGCTTCAATGGATAGCGTCCTTCCGGTTAACCTTTTACCAAGTTGGTTTGAATGGTATGCCATCAGTTTAATAATATTTTCAACTGTTGGCTTCCACTCTACTTCTTCTTCTTTCTTTATGCTTTCTTCTAAGCCTTCTTCTATATGGCCACTTTCTGGCCACTCTTTGGCCACTTTCTGGCCACTTTCTGGCCGCCGGTCGTTGTAAGTATCATAGTTACAAATAGTTAGGATGGTCATTTTCTGGCCAGATTTTACCGAGATCATGCCATCTCGCTGCAACAAGTCTAAAAACCTTCTTACGTTACTTCTTGGCCATCCCCAATCAGCGGAAAGGCGGTCCTGGCTTGTTAAAACCTGCCCCCTATTTAGTTCAATAATCTGATTACCGTCAACTATTTTCTGGCCGTTGTATGAAGCGGCGAAAAGTAAGTAAATCCACGCCTCAAGTTTAGACTTTTTTACGCTTTCCTCCCACAACCAGTTTGATCTTACGGACCTGTATAGCTTTATAAATCCGGTGCTAAGTTGTTCCTTTTTTAATTCCATCTTCTATTTTTTTCATTTCCTGTAAATAGATCATCATGTTGGTATTTAAAAAGTCTCGCAACTGATTAGCAAATGGAGGAAACTTTTCTAAAAGAACGCAAAGTTGTGATAGTGGTTTTATTAAAAGCGTGTTCTGCTTTATAATATCAATTAGATTTTCATCTATATTGCTGCCTATACAGTGTTCTGTTTCGTGGCATTTTTCACAATAAGTAACCAGAAAATGGTTATCATATTCCCACGGATCAAGTCCTTTCAGATATGCTAAATGGTGTACGTGCAGGGTTTCATCATTCCTTCCGCAGCTTAGGCAAGTCCACTCATCACGGCTAAAAATCTCAAGGCGTTTCTTTTGCCATCGTGGATCTTTTAGTAAATCTGAATACGCCATAAAAAAGAAATTGGGGAATCAGCCCGGCACGGCCAAAACCCCAATTAGAGATTTGTGTAAACCTCTACATACGTGCCGGATACGTAGAGATCAATAAGGATGCTAAGTTACCAATTATTCCGAATTATCCAAGTCTTTTTTAAGCAATTCAGAAACTTTTATCAATTCAAGTATGTTTAACTGAAAAGCAACCTGCTGACTGGTAACAGCGCATCGGCACGTAACGTCAATAATTTCATCAGCATACGGCGTAAACTCAATTACTGTTTCTGACTGATGATCTGTTATTTTATATGTCATATCAAAACAATTTAGGTTGAAAATTTACAGGTTTTACTTTCCAGTACGATACCGTCCGGCCTGTTTGCGGGTCGGTGTCTTTGCGATCCATTACGATCAGGCCGCTGTCCACCAGTTCCCCACGCCTGGGAGTGATCCGGTTGATCGGCCACTGCATGTGCTCGCTCAGTTCCCGGTCATTGCAGGAACCAAGTTTGCGAATGGCTATAAAGACCATCTGCCGGCAATAGTCCTTTCCCTGCTTGTTGCTGTCAAAAGCCGGTTTGCTGGAGATGAAGTCGTAAGGCATGGTTATTCGTTATAAATTATGTGAATGTAATAGGTTTGGTTATTCTTTTGCAGCCGCTTCGCATCGGCGGTAAGTTCTGTAATCGCTTTTTTCCTGTCTGACCGGCGGCTGAATTTCTTAGT
>ERZ869925.443-NODE-443-length-30867-cov-44.297352_pt1 | contig 30867 bp, 46 predicted proteins | sample MGYA00579311_ERZ869925 | MGnify/ENA primary metagenome ERZ869925 (study PRJEB32216, sample SAMN09231817) | wastewater metagenome | place: USA: Maryland | collected 2016-07-30 | study: EMG produced TPA metagenomics assembly of the PRJNA472060 data set (Reclaimed...
CCCCGGAACTCTTCGGGATGAAGCTGCCCGACGGCTCGCCCGCTCTGAACAATGAGGATGGTGGGGCCGAGACTGTTTCCCAAGTCGGGAAAACCATACCGGGGGACGCAGCATGAACGCGCTCGGCAACGGCTTCGCCGTCCGCATCGTCATGGAGGGCCAGCCGTGACCGCGATCCTCCGCAAAGAGATCATCGGCGGCCAGACGCTGATCCTCGGTGACTGCCTCAAGGTCATGCCCATGCTGGGGCGCTTCGACGCCGTAGTGACGGACCCGCCGTATGGGATAAAGGCAGACGAAAACCCCGTTCGGGGAAGCAAAAAACACAAACAGAAGGGGTGGGATCGGGAAAAGCCCGGCAAGGCCGCCTTCGCGCACATCTTGCGGATTGCCAAGACGCAAGTGATCTGGGGGGGGAATTACTTCACAGAGTTCTTGCCTGCATCAATGCGTTGGTTGGTCTGGGATAAAATGCAGGGCGATTTTTCGCTGGCAGATTGTGAGTTTGCGTGGACTTCGCAGGACGCAGCGGCCCGCATGTTCCGTTATTCTAGGGGCGCTGCACTGAGGGATGGGAAAGAACACCCCACCCAAAAGCCCGTCGCCCTGATGGAATGGTGCATCGGCTTCCTGCCCGACGCCAAGACTATCCTTGACCCCTTCATGGGCAGCGGCACCACTTTGGTCGCCTGCCAGCGCATGGGGCGGGCGGGAACCGGCATCGAGATCGACCCGGACTATTTCGACATCGCCTGCCGCCGCGTGGACGAGGCAGCCCGCCAGCCCGATCTTCTGATCCCCGAAACCCGCCAGGCGCCCGTGCAAGAGGGGTTTGACCTATGACCATGGCTATCCTGAAGGAAGAACGCATCGGCAACCAGCGGCTGCTGTTGGGGGATTGCTTGAAGGTCATGCCGACGCTGGGGCGGTTCGATGCCGTGGTGACGGACCCGCCTTATGGGATTGGCGCTGCAAAGCAAAAACTTGGAACAGGGGCGCAGAACTACAAGGCGGGTGGGGATTGGGATGATGTAAAACCAGACGTTTCGTGGCTGCAGGCAGCGGCCCCGAGGATTTGCATATGGGGTGGAAACTATTTTGCTGACACGTTGCCGCCCACGAATGATTGGCTGATTTGGCACAAGGTAAACGACGGCCTCTCGTTCAGCGAATGCGAATTGGCTTGGACAAATTTCGGTCGGCAGACACGGCACATTGCCCACCATTGGGGCGGCGAAAAGAAGTCACATCCGACCATGAAGCCACTCAAAGTCATGGAATGGTGCCTCGGCTTCCTGCCCGACGCCAAGACCATCCTAGACCCCTTCATGGGCAGCGGCACTACCCTTGTCGCCTGCCAGCGCATGGGCCGCCACGGCACGGGGATCGAGCTGGACCCGGATTACTTCGCCATCGCCTGCAAGCGGGTTGACGAGGCGGCACGGCAACCAGACCTGTTGATCCCCGAAACCCGCCCGCAATTCGTGCAAGGGGGGCTGGACCTGTGATCGCCGCCGAGTCCCTCGCCAACGCCATCATCGGCCTCTGCGTATCCTGGGCCGCCACCTACTTCATCCTCGGCTACACGGCCTCGGGCAGCTTGGGCGTCACCGGCATGTTCTTCTGCCTGTCCTTCGCCCGCTCCTACGCGCTGCGCCACCTGTTCAGGAGACTGGCCGCATGACCGACTTCATCGTCATCTCCGTCCTTATCGCCGTTGCCTGCCTTGTCCTCTGGGCCTTGGCCGAGGGCGTGGCGGCTCTGCTGCACTTCTTCCGCGTCAACGCGCGCCCGGTGGACGATCAGGGCGCAATGGGAGGCATGGAATGATTGAGCCTCTGGACCGCACCACGGGAAGCCCGAAGGCAATCGCCAAGTGCGACGACTGCGGCCATGCCCAATACGAGACCTGCGATTACGAGCGCCGCGCGGACGGCTCCTGGAAGCCCAATGAGGGGCAGGTGATCCACCGACTGACCAAGCACGGATGGTCCAACGTGAAGGGCACCCTTCGTTGCATGGCCTGCACCCTGAAACGCAAGGCGGAGAAACCCATGGCCGAAAACGTCACCCCGCTGCGCCAGCCGACGCGGGAGCAGAAGCGCCAGATCATCGAACTGTTGGGCGAGGTCTACGACACCGACGCCGAACGCTTCCGAGGCGCAGAAAGCGACATCACCGTCGCGGATGCGATTGGCGGCGGCTGCATGTTCGGCTGGGTCGCGGAGATACGCGAGGAATTGTTCGGGCCGGACGGGCGGAACGAGGAACTTGAGGCGCTGAGGGCAGACATTGCCCTTTGGCGCGAGACTGCCGACAAGATGGCGACCAAGGCCCATGCCGCCATCAGTGCCTTTGAGTCGGAGATCGAGAAGGTTGCGGGCTTTCAGCGCCGCCTCGACGCGCTGAACAAGGCCGCAGGCCCCCGTGCGAGGGCTTCGGCATGACCCACCCCGACCGACCGACGATCCACGCCGCGTTTCAGACGCGCCCCGACCCCCGCCCCACCGCCAGCGACACGCTGGGCCGCATAGCGCTGGTCCTCGTGCTCACGGGCTTCGCGCTCGCCGCCCTGTGGGGGTGGTGCCAATGACCCTTCCTGCGCTGCCCTCCTCTCCGGCGCAGGAACGCCCCGCTGCTGCTGCCAGGGCTGGCGGCGGGGCAACCTCTCCCGGCGCGGCGGGCAATCCGTGCGTCCTCCTCCCTGCCCTCGCCCCCAATGTGATCACGGTGGGCGCAACTTCCCCGGCGTCGGAAGGCGTCGGGGGCTTTTCCGCCATGTCCGAGGAGCGGGAGCGCGAACTCATGCGCCAAGTCCACACCATTCGCAGCACCGCCGAAATGGACGGCTTCCGGGCGCAACTGGCCGCCCAAGGCGAGACGCCCACGGCGGGGCTGTATCAGGCGCTGATGCGGCAGTCGGAGAGGCTGAAATGATCCGCAGACTCCTCGCCCTCTTTCGCCGCCCCGACCCGCGTGACGCCATGTTCGCCCGCCGGGGCCAGCGCGTCAACAACCGCAAGCCAGAGGCCGCGCGGGCCTACGAGCGCGTCCACCTGATCTTGGCACGGGGGCCGAAATGCTGACTGTCACAATCATGATCCCACCGTCCGAGCTGGCGCAGAATGGCCGCGTGAACCGCTTCGCCAAGGCCCGCATGGCCGGGGAGTCCAAGAAAGCCGCATGGGCGCTCACGGCGCAGCTTATGAAGCCTCTGGGCATTTTCAAGGGCACATGGCGCGGGCCGGTGGAGGTGCAATACACCTTCCATTTCCGCACCACCCGCACCCGCGACGACGACGGGGCGATCAGCCGCATGAAATGGGCGCGGGACGGGATCGCCTTGGCCCTCGGCCTCGACGACACATTTTTCCGCGTCCACCCCGTTGTATGGGGCGACCGGCGCGACGGGACGGTTGACGTGACGCTCACCCCGGCAACCGTCGTGCTGCCAGTCCGGGGGGCTATCGGATGAAGGGCCGGCCCCGCAACACGGGCCGTAAGGTCTCCGAGGCCGAATTCCGGCGCATGTGGGCAGACCTGTCCGTCAGCGTCGAGGAGATCGGTCGCCGCCTTGGCATTTCCGGCAATGCGGTGAAGATGCGCGCCAAGCGCCGGGGCTTGCCGGATCGCCCGCGCGGCAGGCCGTTCGCCAGACGCCACGACCATGACCGCATGGTGAGGCTTTACCGGGCCGGGCTGTCCATGGCCGCCGTAGCCCAAGCTGTAGGGTGCCGGGAACACACCGTCTTGCAGGCCCTGCGCAGGGCCGGTGAGCCGTCCCGAGATAGGCACGACCCGATCACCACAGGGAGCCTGTTGCAGGCCGTCATGGCCGCCAGCGCGCGGGAAACCAAGGCCGCCATGAGTCGCGCGAACATGGTGGACCGGATCAGCAAGGTGGCGGCATAATGGCATCCATCAGCGCGTTCGAGCGCATATCCATCGCCGAGGCCAACGTTAAAGCCCTGGTGAAGACCGTCAACCGGCAGGCGATGGATATCCAGATACTGCAAGCGCAGATCGCGACCATCATGCCTCGCATCCCGCGTGACGCGCAGGAGCCGCCGGCAAAACTGGAGTTGGCCCGGCCACTGGCCCACATGGCGGACATAGCGTCCAAGGTGGCGGCGGAGAACATGATCTCCCTCCCCGATCTGCGCAGCGTGAACCGCGAAAGGGCCGTCGCGTGGCCGCGCCAAGACGCCATGCGAATGATGATCGACGCTGGATATTCCACGACGCAGATAGGCCGTTTTTTCCAGCGTGACCACACGACGGTTATTAGCGGCGCGAGGGCGTCACGAGCGCGAATGGAAGGGGTACGGGAATGAAACGCAAACTCTCATCTCACCCAATGGCTGACTTCCAGAGAGGGCTTGTGGCCGATGGGTGGAAGTCTCCTGACACCTACGGAAACGACTTCGCATCGGCTGGGGACTTCCCCGCCGTCTATATGTTTCTCGCCGTGGACGATTGGCCTGAGATGCGGTTCCACGTCGCCTACATCGGCATGTCCACAAAGCTGGCCAGCCGATGGGCGGCGCATCCGACGTTGCGAAAGATCGAGCGGAAGACTGAGTGGGTAAAGCGCCTGTTCAAACCGACGCCTATGGAACTCCTTCGGTCTGAGGAACGCCGATATATCCAGACGTTCGCCCCGACTTGGAACATCATTGGCAGGGTGGCAGGCGAGTGAGCGACCCCTTCCTGAAATTCTACACGAGCGACTGGCGGGCCGACCCCCGCCTGAAAATGTGCAGTCCCGCCGCTCGGGGCATGTGGATTGAAATGATCTGCCTGATGCACGAGGCCACGCCGTATGGCCACCTGCTTGTCTATGGACAGAACCCGACGGAAGCGCAGCTCGCGTCTCTGACTGGCATCCCGGCCGCAGAACTCTCCCGCCTGGTGGGCGAGCTTGAGCGGATGGGCGTGTTCAGCAGGACGAAGGAGGGCGTGATCTACTCGCGTAAACTGGTGCGCATGGAACAAAAGGCCGCGATTGCGCGGAGGAACGGCAAAAAGGGCGGAAGCCTACCTATCGGAAAACGTTCGGAAAATAAGGGCTGGGATAACCCAACGCTTAAGGGTGACGATAAGCCCCAGAAGCCATATTCCAGAAGCCAGAAAGAAGAGGAACCTAACGGTTCCTTGTCGGAATTGCAGATCGCGGTCGAGGCGTTCAACGCAACTGCGGCAGAGGCAGGTTGGCCTCAATGCCAGCGGCTTTCTAAAGCCAGAGAGGCGGCGCTAAAGGCCAGGCTTTCCGAATGCGGCGGGATAGACGGCTGGCGAGCTGCTTTGGCCAAGGCGCGGGCTTCGCCGCATTGCTGCGGCCAGAACGACAGGGGTTGGACGGCCAGCTTCGACTTCCTCACCCAAGCATCCTCATTCGCGAAACTAATGGAAGGCAACTATGACCCACGCCCTCGCCGCAACCAACGAATACCCGAAAGCGGACAACGGCCTGACGCTGCCATTGAGCAGATCGCTCGGCTTGCAGGACTTGGCCAAGCACAGGGCGATGGTCGCGCTGGAGCTGGAGGTTCTGTCCAAGAAGCTGGACCGCTTCGGATGGGAGCGCGACCGCAATAGCCCAGCCCAGGACAGGCTTATTCTCGACTGGATGGACGCCTTGCAGGACTACCCACTGGACGAAATCCGCATGGCATGCCGTGCCGTGTTGACCGAACGCCCGAACGCCATGCCGCACGAGGGGCACGTCCTTTCGGCCATTCAGAAGCGGCGGGCCGAACTGGTGAAATACTACCGGCCACAGATTCCAGAGCCACCCCAGGAACGGGAGCTTCCGACGCCAGAACGCCGCGCTGAAATGGCGGCCTACGCCGCTGACGTGCTGCGCGGGCTTCGGGAAAAGGCCGGACGGGAATAGGTGCCGCATGACCTACCACACCGTCCACACCCCGCGCGCCATCCCGCCAAAGCCCGCGCCCAAGGCGCTGGCCCCAACCCTGAGCATGGCCGAAGACGCCGCCCTCGTCCGCATCCGCGCCCACCGCGCATGGGGCGCAGTCTCCGAAACCGCCGCCGCGAAGGAGGCCAACATGCGCCGCGCCGTCGAAGCCCAGAAGCGCCGCGAAGCCCTCTGCGACCGCATCATCGCAGCCCTCGACACGCCCCGCCACAAGGCCGATCTGGCCCGGCTCCTGGGCGTGTCCGAGGCATCCATCCGCCAAGCCGTCACCGTCCTGAGCAAGGCGGGCCGGATCACATGGCGACGTGGCGCGGGCCGGCTGGCCTATTGGATGGCAAAGGAGGCGGGGGAATGACATCGAAGGCACAACGCAAGCGCCGCAAGAAGGCCGCGCAAATCACCATGCCGGGCGGGGAATCCATCCCCCAGCATGTCGGTCGCGGCAACGGGGGCGGGCCGCGCATAGCCGAGGCGGCCAACAAAAGCGCTTTGAAAACGCGGCAACGGCTTTTCGCGGGTCAGGATGGCCCAAAGGACGAGAGGGCATTCCTTGACCCGCTCTGGGGCTGTAGCGTGGGGCGGCAAATCCTGACCCTGCCCGAGGCGCAGCGCGCCGTCCTGTGGACCGCGACCCAACACGCCCGGAAAACCCAGGCCGCATATGACCGGGCCATCGGAGCGCCAAGCCGCCACGCACAATGTCTCCGCATCCTCGCGCCGGTCGAGGCGATGCAGGCCGACGCATCCTCGCCAGCCCCCGACAATCGCAGTCTCGATGAGCGTGTCAGGGACGCCACCCGCGCCCAGATGCAGGTGGAGGGTTGGATCGGCCATACCGATAGCCGCGCCGTCTCGGCGTTCCGGCAATCCGTGATCAACGACCCGGATGGACCCGTGCGCGACTGGCCCGGCGTTCTGGCCTGCCTCCAGTGCATCGCCGAGGGGCTGAAAGGCGAGCCGGTCAAGGCGAGGGTTCGGGGAAGTCACCCAAAGTAACCGCAACCTGTTGACAACCGCGCAAATCACCTGCATCCTCTCACAATCGCAGGCGGTCTTCTGAAAAGAGGGCCGCTTTTCGCATTTCCCCCACCCACCCCAACCAGGAGACCCGCACCGCGCGGGGTTGTGCAATATGGCAGGTCGCCCGACTGACTACAGGGAGGCGCATGTCGAGGTGGCCAAAGCCTTGGCAAGCCGTGGTGCAACCGATGCAGAAGTTGCCGACCACTTCGGCGTCAATGTCGCCACCGTCTATCGCTGGAAGCATTCGCACCCGGAATTTTGCGAGGCCCTAAAAGTCGGGAAGGAAATCGCCGACGAACGGGTCGAGCGTTCGCTCTATCACCGCGCCGTTGGCTACGAGCAGGAAGAGGTGAAAATCTTCATGCCCGCCGGGGCTGATAAGCCGGTCTATGCGCCATTCACCGCCAAGATCGCGCCGGACACCACGGCGGCCATCTTCTGGCTCAAGAACCGCAGGCCGGACCTGTGGCGTGACAAGGTTGCCCACGAACACGCGGGCGAAGGTGGCGGTCCGCTGATCATCCAATGGCGCGATGCCGACAGTTGAAATCCCATACGCCCCGCGCAGGGCGATGGCCCCATACCACGGCAGAACGCAACGCTGGGCCTGCATCGTCGCGCATCGCCGCTACGGCAAGACGGTCGGCGTCGTCAACGACCTGATCCGGGCATGTCTGACCTCGGGCAAGGACAATCACCGCGCGGCATACATCGCGCCATTCTACAGCCAGGCCAAGGCAATCGCCTGGGACTACGCCAAGTTCTACAGCGCGCCGATTCCCGGCATCCGCATCAATGAGAGCGAGTTGCGGATAGACTACCCCAACGGGTCTCGGCTGCGGCTCTTCGGCGCGGACAATTACGACGCCATGCGCGGCCTGTATCTCGACGATGCCGCGCTGGACGAGCCTGCCGACTTTCCGCCGAACGCATGGCCGATGGTCATCCGCCCCGCGCTGGCAGATCGTCAGGGCAGGGCGACGTTCATGGGGACGCCCAAAGGCAAAAACCAGTTCTGGGAGATACACGACCACGCCAGAAGCGACCCGGACTGGTTTTCGATGGTCCTCAAAGCATCCCAGACCGGCATCCTGCCGCAGGACGAATTGGACGAAGCCCGCCGCGCGATGGGCGATGATCGGTATGAGCAGGAGTTCGAGTGCAGTTTCGAGGCCGCCATTCTCGGGGCTTACTATGGCAAGGAAATGAGGGCGGCAGACGAGGAGGGCCGGATCGGCGTTGTCCCGTATGAGCCGAGCCTGCCGGTCTACACCGCGTGGGACTTGGGCGTGGGCGACACGACGGCAATCTGGTTTGCACAGTTTCACGGGCCGCAGAAGCGCATCATCGACTTTTATGAGGCCAGCGGGGTTGGGCTGGATCACTACGTTTCGGTTCTGAAGGACAAGCCATACGTCTACGGGCCGCATATCCTGCCACACGACGCGCGGGTGCGGGAGCTCGGCTCTGGGAAGACGCGGGTGGAGACGCTGGGGGCGCTCGGGCTTCGGGACGTGGTGATTGCCGACGGTATCCCGCTTGACGACGGCATCCAGGCGGTTCGCAGCTTTATCCCGACGGCATGGTTCGACGCGGACAAGTGCAAGAGCGGGATTGAGGCGCTGCGGCAGTATCAGCGCGACTACGACGAGAAGGCCAAGGCGTTCCGCGCCCGGCCCAAACATTCATGGGCCAGCCACGCGGCAGATGCGCTGCGGTATCTGGTGATTGGCTACCGACCGCAGGCCGCCAGATCGGCCCCGCGCCGCAGATCAACAGGATGGGCTGCCTGATGGCCGCAGACTTCGACCAACTCAAAGCCTGGGTCACGGCGGACTGGCAGGCGCAGGCCAAGTGGCGCGAGGCCGCCGAGGGCGAATATGCGTTCCGCGACGGCCACCAGTGGACCGAGGCGGAGAAGGCCGACCTGGAGGAAAGGGCGCGCGTTCCGGTGGTGTTCAACCGGGTGCAGGTCATCATCGCGTCGGTGTCCGGGTCGGAGATCAACAACCGCACCGAAGTGCGGTTCATCCCGCGCGAGATCGGGGACGCCAAGCCGAACGAAATCCTGACCGCCGGGGCGGAGTGGTTCAGGGACGAGGCGAACGCGGAGGACGAGGAAAGCCAAGCCTTCGAGGACACGCTGATCTGCGGCATCGGCTGGACCGAGACGCTGCTGGACTACACCAGCGACAGCGACGGCGCGCCCCGCGTCATGCGCCTCGACCCGCTGGAAATGTGCTGGGATGCCCATGCCCACCGCAAGGGGTTGCAGGACACCACGCGGGCCGCGCGGGTGCGGCAAATCCCGATCAGCGAAGCCCGCGATATGTTCCCGGACGCGGAGGACGCGGACCTCCACGCGGACTGGATCGGCAAGGCGGAGGAGTCGGAGCGGCACGACAACCTGATCGGCGACCAATACAAGTCAGGTCGCAAGGGCGAAGACGGCGACAGCCCGTCAACCGTGACCGTGGTTCAGGTGCAGTGGCGCGAGCGGGTGCGGTCGGTCGAGTATGTCGATCCCCAGTCGGGCGAGCGGCAGGAAATGCCGAAAGCCGACTGGGACAAGCTGGCCAAGGTCATGCCGGTGGATATCGCCATTCCGAACCGCCCCGTGACGCGGTATGTCTGGAAGCAGGCTTTTCTGGGCCAGTCGGGCATCCTGCTTGAAAACCAGCCGTGCAAGGACGGCTGCACGTTCAAGGCCATCACCGGCAATTATGACCGCAAGGAGAAGCGGTTCTACGGGCTTCTGAGGGTCATGATGGACCCGCAGAAATACGCCAACAAATGGCTTTCGCAGACGCTGCACATCATCAACTCCAACTCCAAGGGCGGGGTGATGTATGAGGCTGATGCGGTCGAGGATGCCCGCGCTTTCGAGGAGGGTTGGGCGGCGGCGGACAGCGCGGTCCCGGTAAGAAGCGGGGCTTTGTCCGGCGGGCGCATCCAGCCCAAGCCGCAGGTGCAGATGCCCGCCGCGCTGATGCAGTTGACGCAGTTCGCCATCAGCACGATCCGGGATACGTCCGGCGTTTCGCTAGAACTGATGGGCATGGCCGACCGGCAGCAGGCCGGGGTGCTGGAGTACCAGCGCAAGCAGGCCAGCATGACCACGCTGGCGGTGTATTTCGACAGCCTGCGCTACTACCGCAAGGTGCAGGGCGAGGTGATCCTATCGTTTCTCCGCGATCACATCGCCCCGACCGGGCGGCTGGTGCGGATCGTGAAGGAGGGCTTGCAGCAATACGTCCCGCTGGCCACCGAGACCGGGACGCGGAAATACGACGTGATCGTGGACGACAGCCCCGCCGCGCCGAACGAGAAGGAGCGGACCTGGGCGATCCTGCAAGACCTGATCCCGGTGATGCAGGGCGCGGGGATGGGCCTGGAGGACTGGGCCGATGTGATCGAATACAGCCCGTTGCCGTCCAGCTTTGCCGAGAAGCTGCGGGCCAAGGCGGCGGAGCAGAAGCAGAACCCCGAGCAGAACCAGCAGCAGCAACTGGCGATGGCTGCGGCGCAGGCCGACATCCAGAAAACGCAGTCCGAGGCCGAGGAAAACCAGGCGCAGGCGATGCTTTACGGCGTCCGGGCGCAGAAGGAAGCGATCACCCCCGTTCAGCCCCCGATGGGCATGAACCCGCCGCGCCCGGCTGGCGCTACGTCACCCCAACGATAGGGAAAATGCATGACCGAACAACTGACCGCCGACGAAACCGCCGCGATGCAGGCGATGCAGGCCGAGCCTGTGGAGGTGGCGGAGGCCGCAGAGCCAGCCCCCGCCGCACAGCCCGAGCCGGCCGCGCAGGTCGAGACGCCTGCCGCAGAGCCGGACAAGCCACCGCCGGGCATGGTGCCGCAGGGCGCGCTGCATCAGGAGCGCGAGCGGCGCAAGGCGGCGGAACTGCAAATGCAGCAGTTTCAGGCCGAACTGGCTGAAATCAAGGCCAAGTTGAACCCGCCGCCGGAGATCGTCATCCCGGACCCGGTTCTGGACCCGAAGGGGTTCAAGCAGTTCCAGATCGACCAGATCAACCAGCGGGCCAAGGAGCAGGCCGACAACGAACGCCGCCAGATGGAGGCGCAGCAGCACCAGCAGGTGATGGCCCGGCTGAACCAGGACGTGCAGGCCTTCCGCGCGACCACGCCAGACTACGACCCTGCCTTCCAGCACGCCGTCAAGGTGCGGCAGGAGGAGCTGGCGTTCTACGGCAACAGCCCGGAGCAGATCGCGGCGCAGCTGGAAACGGACGTGCAGGCCATCGTGGCGCAGGCCTATTCGCAGGGCAAGAACCCGGCGGAACTGTTCTACGCCTACGCCAAGATGCGCGGCTACCAGACCCCCGTGGCACCGCAGCCCAACCCGGCTGTGGCGCAGGTCGCGGCGCTGGCCGAGGCGCAGAAGCAGACGCAGAGCCTCGCCCCGGCGGGCGGGCCTGCCAATGACGGCGGCATGACGCTGGAGACGCTTTCGCGCATGAGCGAGGCCGATCTGGCGAAGATGCCGAAGGCGCAGCGCGACGAGGTGATGCGCAAGGCGATGGGCGGCTGAACGCCCATCGGACAGGGTTCGCGGGCACCACAGCCCGCTTCGTCCGCGCGGACGTAAAGCGCGCCCCGCATGGCTCCGGCGTCACGGCGAGCAATCCCAAGACATCAACCACAGGAGCCAATCATGGCACAGACGACTTTTGAGGCGAACAACCCGCTGGTTGTCGCCGCGCTGTCGAAGGAGCTTGCGGTGGAGGCCATCCGGTCCTCCTACATCGGGCGCTTCATCGGCAAGGGCAACTCTTCCCTGATCCAGGAGAAGACCAACCTCAAGAAATCCGCTGGCGACACCATCATCTGCGGCCTGCGCGTGCAGCTGCAAGGCGAGGGCGTCGCGGGCGACGCGACCGCCGAGGGCAACGAAGAAGCCATGCAGTTCTTCGACGATGCCGTCACGATCAACCAGCTTCGCCATCCCGTCGGCGTGAAAGGTCGCATGACCGAGCAGCGCGTTCCGTGGAGCATGCGCGAGGAGGCCCGTGACGCGCTGACCGACTGGTGGTCGGAACGGCTCGACGTGTCGTTCTTCAACCAGATTTGCGGCAACACGGCGCAGACCGATACCCGCTACACGGGGATGAACCCGACCATCGCGCCGTCCACGAACCGGATCATCCGGGCGGGCAACCAGTCCACCGACCAGGCGCTGACCACCAGCGACAAGTTCGACCTGACCTATATCGACGTGGCCCGCAACTACGCGGAAACCGCCTCGATTGCCAACTCGACCGGGCCGATGATCCGCCCGATCCGCTACGAGGGCGACAACTACTACGTCATGTTCCTGCATGACGATCAGGTCTATGACCTGCGCACCTCGACCACGGCGGGCCAGTGGCAGGATATCCAGAAGTCGGCGCTGATGGGCGGCGATGTGAAGGAGAACCCGATCTTCACGGGTGCCCTTGGCATCTACAACGGCGTCGTGCTGCACAAGGCGAGCCGCGTCACGCAGGGCGTCCACTCGACGGCGGGCACGGCGGTGTCGAACACCCGTCGCGCGGTTCTGTGCGGCGCGCAGGCGGCCACCATCGCCTTTGGCGGTGACAACGGGCCGACCAAGTTCACGTGGGTCGAAGAGGCATTCGACTACAAGAACAGGCTCGGCGTTCTGGCGGGTTCGATCTTCGGTCTGAAGAAGACCAAGTACATCCCCGCCGACAACTCTTCGACCAACGCGGAGGACTTCGGAACCATCGTGGTTTCGACCTACGCCGCGCGTCCGACCGCAGCGTAAGGAGGGCTGACAGATGGGACTGAACGCAGGCAAAGGTCAGGTGGTGCATCAGAACGTGGTGCACACCCTGAGCCGCTACATCACCAACGCCGACCTCAGCGGCGTTTACGAGCTGGGCTACGTTCCTGGTGGCGCGCTCATCATCGGCTCCGGCGTCGGCATCCTGACCGCATGGTCTGGCACCGGCAACGAGCAGGTGGACATCGGGTTTGACCGTTCGGAAGGCGGTCTGACTTCCGACCCGAATGCCTTCACGGAATCCGCGCTCGATATCGACGCGGCGGTGGGGCACATCGCGGGGGACGTGGTTTCGGCTGCCAACCTCTACTTCGAGAAGCCCGCCCGGATCACGTGTGACATCGTGAACACCGACAGCACCACCGGCAAGGCGCTGGTCTACGTGACCTACATCGTGCGCCAGCAAGGCTGATCATGCGGCGGGGCTGTCATGGCCCCGCCTTTCCTCCTTTTGAAACAGGAGCTTAGCCATGGGCAAGCAAACCAACTCCAAGCCGCCGAAGGAAGCCGCCGGTAAGGGCGGGAAGAAAGGCGGCTACTGATGATCGGTGATGTGTGGGACGTGGCGAAGGAGCAGACCGTCGTCGTAGGGGCGATCAAGTCCCTCGGCGCGCTGTTCACGACCGCCCCCGTGACCAAAACGGCTGACTTCACCGTCGCGGACACGGAAACCGTCCTGATCAACAACAAGACCGGCTCGGCCTGTGTCGCAACGCTGCCCTCGGCGGCGCTGAACGCCGGTCGGATGCTGCTGATGAAGACCACGCAGGCGCAGGCGCTGAACTCGGCGTCGTCCAACGTGGTGCCCAAGGCCGGGGGCGCGGCAGGCACTGCCATTGCCTCGGGCACCGCCGGAAACTGGGCCTTGCTGGTGTCGGACGGCACCAACTGGGTCATCATGGCGGGCACCTGATGCGCAGGCGTCAGATCATTCTGGAACGCATGGAACTGCGCCGGACCCTGAACACGGAGCAGGCGGTCGAACCGCCTGTTCCCCAAGAGGACACCCCCGCGCCTAAAAAGCGGGGCCGCCCGCGCAAGGTGAAAGATGACGACGCTGCTTGACGTGCGCGACCGGGTTGCGGACCAGCTTGCGCGGTCGGACCTTGGCAGCCAGATCGACCGGGAAATCCAGCTTGCCATCACGCGCTACAATCGGCGCGTGTCATGGCTGCACGAGGTTCGGGCGCTGACCCTGACCAGCGTTGCCGCGCAGCCGTGGTATGACGCGGTGGACCTCTCCCCCGGTGCAGGTCCGCAGGACGTGACGGGCCGGACTTCGGTTCCCGTGTCGGATATCCAGAAGATCGAATACATGCGCGACCCGGACTATGACGATCTGCGGCAGGTCCGGTATTCCGATTTCGAGCGGTTTTTCGACACGACCGGGGCGAGCGGCAGGCCCACGTATTTCACGCTCTACGCGGGGCAGATCGGCATCTGGCCGGTGCCTGACAGCGTGGCGACCTACACTCTTTCCGCCGTGGTAAAGCCGCAGGTTCCCGCCTCGGCAAGCGATACCAGCGTCTGGTTCGACCAGGCGCAGGAGCTGATCGAGAACGCGGCGGCGGCGGCGATCTGCCGGAAGTTCATCCAGGACGGTGAGCGGGCGCAGGCGTTCCAGGTCTACGAAACGGCGGCGTGGGAAGACCTGGTTCGCGAGGGCAATCAGAAAATGGCCACGGGCCGATTGAAGGCGCACGACTGATGGCTGTGATCGAGGCCCAGATCGGGGAGTTTCTGCCCGCCTTTCCGAAGCAGAACAACCCCGGCTGCGTGGTGGCGAACAACTGCATTCCGGCGGAGGGCGGCTATGCGCCGATGCTGGCTCCGGTCGTTGCGACAACGACGGTTACGGCGGGCGGCGGCGGCACTTCAAGCGCGTTCGTCGGCCCGGTTCGCGGCGCGGCGCTGGTGTTCAAGTCTGACGGCTCGCCCATCATTGTGGGTGGATCGGAGGATGATCTGTTCGTGCGGAACGGCTCTTCGGCGGTGGAAACCACGGTCGCGGCAAGCGTGATCAGCGGCGAGTTCTGGGATTTTGCCCAATTCAACGCTTTTGTCTTCGCCACGTCGATTGCCAACAACCCGCAATATCTGACGGACGTGGACTCGGATACCTCATGGTCCGACCTGACCGGCAGCCCGCCCAAGGCGCGGTATTGCGAGCGTTTCGCCGACTTCCTGATGCTGGGCTATATCGACGGTTTTCCGACGCGCATCCAGTGGTCGGCCTTCAACAATCCCGGCGGTTCGTGGGCAGCAGATAGACTGACGCAGGCCGGGTTCGCCGATCTGGACCCGAGAGGAGGGGCGGTCACGGCGCTTGTTGGTGGTCGCTACCCGATGGTGTTTCAGGAGCGCGGCGTTTCGCTGGTGCAGTATGTCGGCCCTCCGACCGTGTGGCGCGTGGCGCTGGTGTCGGAAGATCGGGGCTGCATCGCGCCTCGTTCGGTGGCGACCATCGGTTCGCAGACCTTCTTCCTGAGCCAAGACGGCTTCTACATGACCAACGGCTCTGAATTTGCGCCCATCGGGTCGCAGCGGGTAAACAAGTGGTTCTTCGAGACGGTGGACAACGCCTTCATCTCGTGGACGCAGGCGGCGGTGGACTGGCAGAATCGCTGCATCGTCTGGGCGTTCCGTTCGGTGGGATCGGCGCTGCCCGACCGGATGCTGATCTACTCGTGGGAGCAGGACAGGTTTTCGACGGCGACGGTCGGAGTTGACTGGATCGTCGGATCGCGGATTTCGGCGACCACGCTGGAGGATTTGGACGCGCTTTTCCCCACGCTGGAAGACGTGACGCCTTCGATGGACAGCGAGATTTGGCTCGCTGGGGACCGGGTGCTTGCGGCGTTCATCAGCGGCGGCGGGGCAACGGCGACGTCCAACACGTTCAATGGCAGCGCCATGCAGGCGGATTGGGAGCTTGGGGCATTCCAGCCCGCGCCGGGGCAGCGGGTGTTTATCAGCGGCGCGCAGCTGGTGATGGATACCACGGACTGGTCCATGCAGGTCGCGGCAGTCCCGGCGGACAACCAGCGGGGCGAGACGACGACGGCATACAACAGCCCCGGCGTCGATGGGGCTGTCCCGCTTCGGGCTGACGGCAAGGAAATGCGGGTGGCGCTGCGGATGCCAGCGGCGGCGGACTGGCGGCGCGCGCAGGCGGTGCAGTTGACATTCCGGGGGAGTGGACGGCGATGAAGGGCCGGGACAATTCCGAGGTTCGGTCGCTCATTCGCCGGTTCGGCGGGTCGGGTGGTGGTGGCCTTGCAGATGGAAGTTATGGCGACATAGCCGTGACCGGCGGCGGGACTGCGCTGACCATCGTCGCGACGCTGGATGAAATCCCAAGCCCTGCGGCAGACGTGAATTTTGCGCAGCAAGAAGCGCTGCAATTCGTGATCGAGAACCGGACAAGCGATCCGGGAAGCCCTGTAACCGGCCAGATTTGGCTAAGAACGGACCTTTGAAATGGCAGGCATCTTTTCGGCAGCATCTTTCCGAACCTTGGGCACGGCGGCCACACCGCAGAACCTTTTCACCATCGAAAACATCGATGCGACAAAGCTGATCTACATTCGCCGATTGACGGTGCAGCTTGATGCGACGGCGGTTCTGGTCTCGGTCATGCCGCAAGTCAAGGTGTCGCGGGCAACGGCGGTTCCCACAGGGGGAACCGTGCTGGCGAAAGCGCAATTCGACACGGCCAACGCATCGAACGCCAACAGCATCGTCAGGGGCGCGAACGCTTCGGATGGCGGTGTTGCTACAGCCATAACGGCGACGGCTGGCACTTCGATCTGGCAGCAATATTGCATGAGAATGCATACTGTCGTCGGGCAGGTTCTGGCCCCGGATAACAACGTGCTGCCATTGCTGGTCGAGACGGAAAACTTGATCCTTCAGCAGAACCAAGCCCTGCTTGTCCAAGTGGTGGCCTCGGCGGGCGCGTCAAACCCGGCGACAAACCACTGGTTCTGCAACGTGGTATGGGAAGAGAATTGATCCGTGGCGATCACGTTCACAGGCGGGGTTATGGTGCCAACCGTGTTCGGGAACGACGCGGTGACGCAGCACATATTCGCGCTGGAAAATCAGATCGGTTCGCGGGTCGATGTGAACGTGCGGCGGCTGGTAGTGCAGAACGACCCGCTTACCGCGCTGACTAGCGTCATGCCGCAGGTCAAGGTTTCGCGGGGCGTGAACATTTCTGGCGGGATAATGCTGGACAAAGCGCAGTTTCGAACCACGGAAACCTCTGACCCATTCGTCAAGATCAGATCGGCGCTAGGGGAAGGTTCCCCGATCACGGCAACGCGGGGCGATACGATCTGGCAGCAATACACATCGCGGCTTCACACCGCAGTCGAGCAAGTGATTGCGAGCGATGAGCCGCTTTTGCCGCGATTGGTGGACACGTTCGATTTCAAGCTGAAGCCGGGGGAAAGCCTCTTGGCCACGGTGATCAGCGCGACGGCAGCAAGCAACCTGGCCCTGTCGCACAACTGGATGGTCGATTGCATCTGGGAAGAAGACCAGAAATCTACTTTTGCGATCAGCGGCACGGTCACGCTTTCGGGCAGCCCTGTTTCAGGGGCAATCGTCACGGTGATCGAGGCCGACGATCTGGATATGACAAACCCTGTCTTGGTTGACACCATCGTCACCCCGGCTGGCGGCACTTGGTCGGCTGACATCCTGACTGGCAAGGTCGGGGCGGCATTCGTTCAATACCGTTCTGGGGGAACCCTCTACACAGCGCCGGGGAGTCCGTATCTGGAATGATCTACACCGCGCCCGCCCTGAACGCTGTGGACTTCGCCCTGACGCCGCATTCGGTGCCGTCTATCGCGTCGCCTCAGAACGTGTTGCAATCCTACACGACCCCGGCCTTGAACGCGGTCAACTTCGCCCTGAGCGCCGTCACTGTGCCGACGTGGATGAATGTCGGTTGGGAGTTGCTTTCGACATTCCCAACGCAATTCGCGGGGCTTCGCTATTTCTTGGGAACGGTCAAGGAATTGTGCCTTGTGGCGCTGGGCGATGCCCCGGCAGGCCCGCAATGGCGCATTCGGAAGGGTGGAACGGATTACGCCGTCTATCTGGTAGATACGACCGATCCGAATGCTTCGCAGGTGCGAATTGAAACCGGGGCGGGCATGAAAGCTGCGAGGTTGAAAACATGACCGGCTTTAGCAGAATGACACAAGGCACCTCTGGCCTTACCCCGCGTAATCGGCAGGAAATCGAGGCCCCGAGCCTTCTGCAATCCCGGCAGGAAATCCCGCTAATCCGGGCGCAAACGGCATTCACGACACTGGTCACGGCAAGGGCCGACGCCTACTTTCTGAGCGATGGGCTTTGGGCGGCAAACGTGACCGGGGCGAGCCATACGGTTTCGGTCTGCCTTGTTGCGCCTGCCGGATCGGCAACCGTGGCCAATGCCGTCACTTGGCAAACAGTCATTGCCGCGAATGTGGCCGACTTCATTGTTGGGGGTTCGGGTCTTTTGATCCCGCCCGGCTATACCTTGCGGGTCGCTGCGGATGCTAACGACGTGGTGAACATCTTCGGGTGGGGATGGAACATCATCGGGGACACGCAGTGATCTGGGGAATGCTGGCGCGTGACGTTCCGGCCTATGCCGAGCGCCTTGCCCCGTTTCTGCTGAATTTCGCGGAGCATAGCCACAAGCGGGCGACGGCGTTGCAACTCCTGGACGCGATCATGGCACGGGATATGCAGGTCTGGGTCTGCGGCGATTTTCAGGCGGTTTGCCTGACCTCGGTCCACCCGGAGCATGTGGAAATCAACTGCTGCGCGGGCGAGGACCGGACGGCGTGGCAGGACGACCTTGAGGCGCACATCGCGGAGTGGGCGCAGTTTCTCGGCAAGCGGAGGGTCATCATGATCGCAAGGCCGGGGTGGCAGAAATGGGCGCGCGGCAAGGGATACACCCCTGCCCACGTCGAATTGGTGCGGGAGCTGGGCGATGGGCGGTAAGAAGCAGACGGTCACGCAGAAGGCCAGCCCGTGGGGACCGGCGCAGCCCTACCTGAAGGATGCCTTCGGCGAGGCAAAGAGCCTTTACGATCAGGGGGCATTCGCGCCAGCGCCCTATCAGGGCCAGACCGTCGCGGGGTTCGGCGACGTGACGCAGGGCGCACAGCAAGGCATTCTCGGGCAGGCGGCGGGCGGCGCGCCTGGGGTTGACGCGGCTCGCTCGACGCTCATGGGGATTATGAACGGCACGGGCTACAGCGACATGTCCGGGGTGCGCAACAACATCCTCGGCGGGGCTATCCCGGCAGCGGCGAGCATGTTCAGCGGTTCGGGCATGACGAACAGCAGCACGGCGATGGACGGGGTTGGACGGGCCGCGACCGAAGCGCTGGCCCCATTCGAGTATGGGGCCTACGAGAACCAGCAAAACCGCATGATGCAGGCCGCCGGGATGATGCCGGGGATCGAGCAAGCGGCCTATCTTCCGTATCAGATGCAATTCCAGGTCGGGCAGCAGCAGGATGCGCTGCGGCAAGCGCAACTGGATGCTGAACGCGCGAAGTATTACGAGGCCGAAGGGCAGGCGGCGGCGAACTTCCAGCCCTATCTCAACGCGATCATGGGACTGGGCGGCATGGGTGGGACCAGCAGCACGACCAGCCCGCAGCAGGGCACGGGGCTTGGACCGGCGATCATGGGCGGGCTGGGGGCCTATGGGACGCTGGCGGGCATGTCCGGGGTGTCCGGTGGCATGGCGGGGCTGGGCGGCATTCTGGCGGGGCTGGCGGGGCTGTCAGACCGCAGGGCGAAGGAAGACGTCCAGCGGATTGGCGCGACGGACGCCGGAACGCCCATCTATCGCTACAGGTACAAGGGCACGGACAACTGGCAGATCGGCGTCATGGCCGACGAAGTGCCGCAGGCGATCAGGGGCTACACCGACACCGGCTTGGCGTTGGTCGATTACGCAAAGGTGGCATGATGCCGGGATTTCTGGGGGTCAAGAAAAACGCGGCGGCGGCGGGCACGCCTCCTCCCGGCGGCGGCTTCAAGAATTTCGCCATTGAAGCCGCCCCGCTGTTCGCCTCTCTGGCGGCGGGATATTCCAGCGGTCGCGGGCCGTATGCCTACATGGATCAAGGCTTGGCGGCGATCCAGCAGCGGCAGAAGGACCGGCGCGACCAGGAGGCGGCTGCGGCGGCCACGGCGGCGTTCAAGGGGCTGATGCCGGGCGGAATGGGTGGTGTCACGCGCAGCACGATGGGCGGCGGGGTTTCTGCACCTGCCCCGGTGGACCCGAACAGCCCGGACGCAGTCGCAAACGCGGCAATGGCTGCCCTTGGCAAGCCCCCCGGCGGTAGCACTGATTGGCTGAAGTATTCCAACTCCGGCGCAACCCGCAACGATCCGCTGGACCCCAAACTGGTCAACGCCATGTCCTTCCTTAGCGACATGGGGATCACGATGGACGTGATTTCCGGCGGGCAGGAAGCGGCGGGCGAAGGCGGGGCGCGAACAGGCTCGACGCGCCACGATCATGGCGGCGCGGCTGATGTGGACTTTTACATGGGTGGCCGCAAACTCGACTGGAACAATCCGAATGACATGCCGATCCTGACGCAGATCGTCCAACGGGCGAAGACCAATGGTGTCACTGGTATTGGGGCGGGTGATGACTATATGGGGGCTGGCCGGTTCCATGTCGGCTTCGGTAATCCCGGCGTCTGGGGCGCAGGCGGCAAGGGCGCGAATGCCCCTGATTGGCTGACAGCGGCATACAACGGCGCACCCGGCGGAGACGTCACCATGTCGGCCAAGGATGGAGGCGGCCTTGCCATGGGCGGTCCCATGGACCCGATGGCGGACCCCTACGTTCAGCAGCTGATGACCGTCATGGCGATGCCGGGCCTCACGCCGGAGCAGCAGTCGGTGGTGCAGCTGCAACTGCAAAGCCGGATCGACATGCTGTCGAAGCCGCAGCCGGGGGCGGAGGAGGAAGCGGCGCGGGCGCGGCGGGCGCGGGATGCGGACCTGCTGGGGTATCAGCGCGGCTCGCCGGAGTGGACGCAGTATGTGGTGACGGGGCAACAGCCCGCGCCGCCCGACCCGATGGCAGACATCAAGCTGAAGCAGGCCGAACTTGACTACCAGCAAGACCTGCAAACGCCTCCGCCCAATCCGGAAGCCCCGACGACGAAAAACGTCAAGCTGCAAGATGGCAGCGAGGTCATGGTGCAATGGAACCCAGAAACCCGCGTATGGGATGCGGCACCTATTCCTCAAGGTGGCACGACTGGCGCGGGCACGAAACTGACGGAGAACCAGAGCAAGCTGACACTGTTCCAGACCTTGCAGACCGAAACCGCCCCGGTGCTGACGGAGTTGGAAAAACAGTTCGACCCGGCGAACCTGAGCGACCCCAGCCTCGCCAGCATCCCCATCGCGGGTAACTATTTCACCAGCCCACAATATCAGATGTATACGACGGCAGCGTCTGCATGGGCGGAGGGCGCGCTGCGCATTTCGACCGGCGCGGCGGCCACCCAGCCGGAAATCGACCGGATCGTGAAGACTTACTTCGCGCAGCCCGGAGACACGCCGCAGACCGTGGCTTTCAAGGCATCGATGCGGTCGATGTATGACCGGGCGGTCAACAACGCGCTCGGAAAGCAAAATGCTGGCGGGCAACTGATGCTTCCCGGCGACTTCGCTACTGTCATTGGTGGGGAGACTGACGCGGCTACCCCTGCGCCCGGCTCCGTGCTGAAATTCGACGCAAACGGGAATGTCATTCCATGACGATCACGGTTGAACTGTTCGACGGCACGAAACTGGAGTTTCCGGACGGGACCGACCAGAGCGTCATTGCGCGCGTTGCCAAGGAGCAAACGGCTGCAAGGCAGGGCGCGAAGCCCGCCGCGCCTGCGTCTGGCGGCCTGCCTCAGGAGATCAAGGACAGGATCGCGGCGGCCAAGAAGACGGTTGCCGAAGGCGGGTCACATTTGACCGGTGTCACTCCTGAGCGGGCGGGAGAGATCGCATATGTAAACAGCCTGACGGAAAGCGCGATGAAGCGCGGGGGCCAGCCCGGCGAACCTTATGACCCAGGTGCGTTCGGCGCGTTCATGGCAAACCTCGCTCCGGGCCTGACGTTCGGGGCGGCGGATGAAATCTCGGCTGGGATCGGCTCGCTGTTCGAGGATCGAACCTATGACGAGATTCTGAGCGGTTTGCGCGGCAGGCAGAAGCTGACCGAGGAACAGCATCCTACCGCGTCCATGGCTGGAAAGGTGACGGGGGCCTTGGCCCCCGGAGCACTCGCGACCAAGTTCGTCGCGGGCGCGCGGACCCTTCCCGGCATGGTTGGGCAGGGTATGGGCTGGGGGGCGGCTGGTGGTGGCCTGCAAGGCTTCCTTGAGGGCGAGGGCGCGGAGGACAGGCTGAAGGGCGCAGGCTGGGGCGGGCTGATCGGTGGTGGCTTGGGAATGGCCATCCCTCTCGTCGGTGCGGGCCTCAAGCATGGCTGGCGCAGTGCGTCGGACGCATGGCGCAATAGCCGGGTTGGTTCGGAGGTGGGCAAGGGTCTCGGGGTGAGCAACACCACGGGGCGCGTCCTGTCCGACATCATCGGCGCGGACGACGAGGCGGCCATGCGGGCGGCTCTGGCCCGTGGCGGCCCGAATGCGATGCTGGCCGACGTGTCGCCGCAAGCCACAGGTGCACTGGATATGGCGATGCGTTCGCCTATTCCTGCGGCGCGCGATGCCGCTGCTGCGGTGGAGGGGCGAGCGGCCACTGCCTTTGACGATGTTACCCGCGCGCTGGACACCGCAATGGGGACGCCGACTGGCATCAAGACGGCTCAGGATGCCATCGTCGCAGGATCGGCCCCGGCTCGGAAAGCGGCCTATGACGCAGCCTACGCCGCGCCGATCGACTACAGCGCCGATGCCGGGGCGAAGCTTCTGGACGAAATCACCCCACGCATTCCGCAGCAGGCAATCGACTACGCCAACCGGCTGATGCGGGCGCGCGGTGAGAACTCGGCGCAGATCATGGCGAGCATCGCCGATGACGGCACGGTGACGTTCACTCGCCCGCCGGACGTGCGGCAGTGGGACTACATCAAGCAGGGCCTGGACATGATGGCCGAAACCGGCGAAGGGGCTGGCGCGCTCGGCGGCCAGACCCGGCTTGGTTCGGCCTATCAGGGCCTTGCCCGTGAAGTCCGAGATGCGGTCGGGGAGCTTGTGCCGGAATACAAGGCCGCGCTGGGGGTGGCATCCGACGCGATCAGCGAGCGGAAGGCGGTGGAGTTCGGAAGCAAGCTCCTTCGCACCACGACGACGCCGGAAATGGCCAAGGAGGCCATCGAAGGGGCGACAGCAGCGGAAGTCTCGGCGATGAAGCAGGGCGTCCGGTCGCAGATCGCCAACGTTCTTGGCGACGTGCGCAAGGTGGCGTCGGACCAGAACCTTGACGCGCGGCAGGTCTCCAAGGCGTTCAGTGACCTTTCGTCGGACAACGCCACGTCAAAACTTGCCATGCTGATGGGCGATGAATGGCCCGTCTTGAAAGCCGAACTGGACCGTGCCGGGGTGGCTCTCGGCCTTCGCGCCCGGACATCGGCCAACAGCGCCACCTTCGGGCGGACGGCGGCGGACGCGGCTATCACCGATGCCGTGACGCCCGGCGCGCTGCGTCAGGGCAAGCCGCTGGAAGCCATCAAGGGTGGTATTTCGTCCCTCCTCGGCGCAAGCCCGGAAGCCATCCGTCGGATGCGGGATGACGTGAAGGGCGAACTTGCATCAGTTTTGACCCGCCCCGGCGGCGGCCCGCAGGCCATCGACACCATCCTTTCCGCGCTGGCGGGGCACCCGATCAATCCGGCGTCCGGGAACCTGCCGCGCCGGATGCTGGAAACCCTGCTTCTCGGGAATACCGGGAACGCTAGCTCAGCCGTCCAGAGCCTACTAGGCCTACAAGGACGATGATCCCGGCGCAGACGATAAGGACGATGATCGCCCCAATGTCGCGTTCGTTCTTCGTCAGCTTCCACAGGTTGTAGATGATCGTGAAGGTCACGAAGTTGGCGAGGATAGCTCCGGCGAAGACTTCAACGATCATCCCCGCAAAATGCGCCCGGCGGGGCGGTGGGTCAAGAAGCTTCATCACAATCCGACACAGGTAAAGGAGCGCCGAATGCCAAGTGTCCTGGACTACTCCACCACGGCCAGCAGCAACACCACGGTTGGCGGCGTCAGCATCGCCGAGGGAATGCAGGCCGGGCTGATGAACAACGCCCTGCGCGCGGCTATGGCCGACAGCAAGAAATGGCAACTGGACTGGTCCGGGCTGACCACGGCAGGCACCAGCAACGCTTATACCATCACCAGCAACCAAGGCATCAGCGCCTATGCCGATGGGCAGCGGTTCAGCTTCCGGGCCGACCGGAACAACACCGGGGCGGCAACGCTGAACATCGACAGCCGGGGCGCGAAGGCGCTGCGGAAGGTGTCGAGCGGCGCGCTGGTGGCGCTGGGGGCCGATGATCTGGTTGCCAAAGCGGTCTACGACGTGGTGTTCGTCTCGGCGGATGACGTGTTTGTCATCGTGGGGGTCGCCCCCCCGACCATCACGGCCTTTGCGGCAACCCTTCTGGACGACGCCAACGCTGCGGCGATGCGGGCCACGCTGGACCTTGAGCCGGGCACTGACGTGCAGGCTTTCAACGCAAACCTTGCCAGCCTCGCGGGCCTGACGCTCGCCGAGGGCGATCTGCTCTATGCGACTGCGGCGGACACTTTGGTCAAGCTGGCCAAGGGCACCGCCGGGCAGGTGTTGCGCATGAACAGTGGCGCGACGGCCCCGGAGTGGGGCCCTTCGGCGGCATGGACGTGGCTGTCTGCAATCTCGACGCCGAGCGGCAGCACTCCGGCGGATTTCAATATCCCGTCCACCGCGACCGAAATCCTGGTGGTTTTCAAGGGGACGGACCGGGGGACAGCGGGAGATGACCTGTTGGTCAGGCTCGGCACGTCTGCATCATTCGAGACGTCCGGCTATGCACAGCTTTCCGGCATTCCGGCATCGACCGGCACTTCTGTTGCCGGGGCATTCGCGATCCAGGGCGGCGCGGCGGGCGCGATGCGGGGCGAGATGTGGATCAAGCATCTCGGATCGAACGAGTGGTCGCAGACGCACACCGTGGCACATACCACCTCGCGCATCGCGGTCGGCGGCGGGACCAAGACGCTGTCTGACGTGCTGACCCGAGTCCGGGCGCTGCCGAGTTCTGGCAACTGGGCTGGCGGCGCGGTTCAGGTCGGATATCGCTGATCAATCACAAGGAGAGCAATCATGGCACTGACAATGACGACCGGGAAATCCCACACGCGGCGCATCGCGGCTTGGGCTGGCGAAACGACGGCGGGCAATGCGAGCGTCCCGCGCTATGCCCCGCTCGTGTCGCTGGTCACGGCCTCGGTGCAGGTCGGCGGCACCTTCGGTGGGGCGACCGTGGTTCTGCAAGGCAGCAATGACGGCGTGACCTATGCCACGCTCAAGGATTTGCAGGGCAACAACATCAGCTTCACCTCGGCGGGCTATGCCGAGTTTTCCAGCGGCGCGGCGTTCATCAAGCCGTCGATCAGCGGCGGGACCGGGGACAGCATCAACGTCACCGTGACACACTGGGCAGGCTGACGATGGGCTACATGGATATCGCGGCCCGGCGCAGGCGGCGGATAGGCGCAGCCACGCCATCCCTCTCCGACCAGGTGCAAGCCATGCTCTCCGGCACCACGGGCTTCGCCGTCGATCCGTCCGACGCGGCGACCATGTGGCAGGAGAGCACGAAGACCAACCAGGTCACTGCTGGCGGCCAGACGGTCGGGGCCATCGCAACGAAGTGGGGCACGACGGCCTACGATATCCTGCAAGCGACCGGCACGGCCTGCCCGACATGGAACGGGACCAACGCCCTGTCCGCCGACGAGGTGGACGACGAAATGCGCGTCCTCTCGGGGGCGATGCTGGCGCTGACGAACAACATCAGCGCCTTCTTCGGCGCGGCGCGGTTCCGCATCGCCTCTCTGGCCGCCGCGCGCGGCATCTTCATGTTCAACACGACCGGATCGTCGGCGTCGCGGGTCGCCCTCTACGTCAACGCGGATGGGTCTGTCGGCTGCGATATCCGCCGCCTCGATGCGGACAGCGCCACGACCGTCACCAGCGCGACGGGGCTGGTCACGACCGGGGTGGATTACACGCTCGCGGTGCAGGTCGATTATTCTACCGGGGGCATCACGCTCTATCTGGACAACGTTTCGGTCGGCACCGGAACGCATGGCAGCACCGGCAACACCAGCGCGACCAACAGCAACCGCATCGGCTGGGGCCTGACCTATGGCACGACCCGCTACATGCCCTCTCGCCTTGGCCGGGGTGTCGTCGCGCCGATGGTCCTGACCGCAGGACAGCGGGCAACTGTGCAGTCCTGGCTGGTGGAGGCCTGACATGGGTATCGTCGCAATCGTTCCGCTCGCCAGCATGGCCGCCGCGAATGCCGCGCTGCAAGCCGCAGGCTGGTCGCAGCCGGGGTGGGCACCCTGTTTCTCCGTCCCCGCCTATGGTAACGGAAACCCGACCCATGCCGCCTGCCACGCTTACGGCCCGGCGGCGCTGATCACCGCGATCAAGGCCGTCTCCGGGGTGGTGTTCAACGAGGGCACGGGAGATCCCGCCGCCCGGCTTCGGACGCTGCTTTCCGGGGTGGCGCAATGGGGCGATGATGCCCCGGCGCTGCCCACCTCGGGCAACGCGCTGGCGAACAGGCTCTACCGTTTCGGCGACGAACTTTGGTGGTGCATCCAGACCTTCAACCGCACCACGTTCCCGGCGCATCCCTCGACCTATCCCGCGCTGATCCGCAGGGCGCGCAGGCCGGGCGAGGTGCTGCCGTGGGTGCAGCCTCTGGACCAGTGGGACGCCTACTATACCGTCAACAAATTCACCGGCCAGCCCGATCGGGTGACTGACAGCGGCAGGCTCTGGCGCAGCACCGTGGCCGACCCGACGCCGAACGTCTGGCCGCCCGGAACGGCTGGCGTCTGGGCCGACGAAGGCCCGGCGGTCTGAAGCCCCAAACCACCCCGTCCGCCGCCCCTGACCGGGCGGCCACCTGCGCCAGAGAGGCCGTATATCCCATGACCCCGCCCGACGATCTTGCCCGGCGCATGGACGCGCTCCTCTCCCACATGGAGGAGGCCCCCCAGCGCCCTTTCTCGCAGGAGGAGATAGACGAGGCACGTCTGGCGCTCGCAACCTTCCGGCGAATTGTTGCCCGTCTGGAAACCCTCGGTTGGTTCGGAAAGTGGGCGCTCTGGATCATGGGGACGGCGGTTGTGGTCATGTCGCAATGGGACGCCTTGCGCGTCAGGCTTGGCTTGTGATGCGGCGCATTCTCACAACCCCGCTCAAGCCGATCTTCTTCGCGCCGATCATCGCGATCTACACCGCGCTCTGGCTGGCCCCGGCGTGGATTTGGTATGATCCGCAAAGCCTGATCGTGGCGCAGGATGCGCCGGGGACGGAGCCGCAGGTGTCGCTGTCGCGTGACATTCATTTCGGCTTCGACGGGTCTTACACCGTGGATGTGCGAGTGCTGGATACCAGCGGGATCGTCTGCGGCAAGCCGGGGGCGCATCGCTACAATGGCGGCCTGACCGGGACATTCACGACAAGCCTTTCCGACTTCGCGGGGGGCGATACCGACTGCGCCGCGCTGCCGGACGGCGTGTATTTCGTCGAGGCGTGCTGGACGGTGGAAACGCCGCTCTGGGGCATTCTTCCGGCGAAGACTGTCTGCATCACCAGCAATCCTTTCCGCGTGAGCCGGGAAGGCTAGGAGCCATCCATGACCATGAAAACCTCCGACGCGGGGCTGTTTGCCCTTGCGATGCACGAAGGCATCGTCCCCGGCCCGTATCGAGACAGCGTGGGAGTGTTCACCTACGGCATCGGCCACACCGTCGGCGCGGGTTATCCAGACCCGGTCAAGATGCAGCGCGGGATGCCGTCGAACCTCGATGCGGCCTTGCGGGACGTGTTCGACCTGTTCCGGCGCGACATTGCCAAGTATGAGGCCGGGGTGAACCGGGCCGTGAAGGTGCCGGTCAGCCAAGCCCAATTTGACGCGCTGGTATCGTTCCACTACAACACCGGGGCCATCGCCAAGGCGTCCTTCGTGAAGAAGCTGAACGCCGGGGATACCATCGGGGCCGCCGCCGGAATGATGGCATGGTCCAAGCCAGCCGAAATCATCCCGCGCCGGAAGGCAGAGCAGAGGCTTTTCGCGCATGGCGTCTATCCGACTGGTCAGGTGACGGTGTGGAAGGTGGACGGCAACGGCAAGGTGATCTGGAAACCCGTGCGACAGCTGACCAAGGATCAGGTGCTGGCGCTTCTCGACGGGCCAGTTGCCGAGCCGCACAAGCCCGCAGAGGCCCCAAAGACGCCCGCACAGGCGCAGAAGCCCGCCAAGCCCTCAGCCATCAAGGAAACCGGCAAGGCCGCTGGTGGTGGCCTTCTGGGCGGTGGCGTGGCCCTCGCCGTGGTCGCCTTCTGGGATCAGATCGCCGCGTTCTTCGGTGGCATCGCGGCCAAGTGGGAAGCCTTCTGGGTTTCCGTCTTCTCCATCTTCAACTGAAAGGGCATCGCATGAGACTAATCCCCAACTGGACGAAGGCGTGGAAGTTTCTGTCCATGCAAGCCATCGCCCTCGCCGCCCTGTGGGAAACCATCCCGCTTGAGGCCAAAGCCGTGCTGGCACCGGACACCCAATCCTGGATCACGCTCGGGCTGCTTGTCGCGGCGGGGCTTGGCCGGATGATCGACCAGGGGGGCACGAAATGATCGACGTTGGCTTCTGGGAGATCGCGGGCTACTGCCTGGCGAGTTTCATCCTTGGCGGGTTCCTGGGCATGGCCGTCATGGCGGTGCTGGCGGGAGGGCGGGGATGATCGGCACCATCATCAGCCTCATCACAGGCAACCCGCTGGCGCGCTTTGTGGCGAAGATGGCGGGTATCGCGCTGGCCGTGCTGACCTTCGGCGCATGGCAGCGGCGGCAAGGCGCGCAGGCAGCGAAGGCGAAGCAGAACAAGGCCGCTCTGGACGCCACCATCAAGGGCGCAGAGGCCGCGCGCAAGGGCCGGGCCGAAGCCGCTGACAAGCTGCGCCGCAGTTGTCCCTTGGCGTTTGGCTCTACGCGCAGCACGGGTTTCTCCGCCTGGAGCAGCGGTCAGCGCCTCTCTGACGCGATGAGGCCAGTTGCCGCTGGCATCCTGCTGTTCGACGCGATCATCCAGAACCCTGATCGGCGGGCGGAGAATCCGAACTGCCTTGTCAGGGGCAACGATCTGAGGATCATCGATCACGAGCTTGCCTTCGCCCACCGCCTGCTCCTCCTGTGGCGCGCGCCATGGGTACTTGGCGGGATGAGGGACTTAGAAACCCCTGGCAGGCATATTTTCGTGCATGAGCTGAAAGGCGCGCCGTTCGACTTCAGCGAGATCAAATCTCGCTGGAGCGCCTTGTCGGATGCGCGGCTGCAGGAGTATGAAGGAGCCATCCCCCCGGAGTGGGCAGCAGCCCGCGCCGACATAGATGCTGCGCTGAAGTTGATCGCCGAGGCTAGGGACAACATCGATGCATGCATCGGGGAACTTGGGAGGATACTGGCATGACCGCGAAGGAGCCGTATAGCTACGTCGTTCTGCGATACATTCACGATGTCCTCACGGGCGAGTTCGTGAATGTCGGCTTGGTCATGGTCGTCCCTGGTCGACCGCTCATCCTGACGAAATCCCGCAAAACATTCGGCCGTATAAAGAATGTTTTTCCGGATCTGGACAGTGAGTCCTACAAGCGCGCGATCGAAGCCATCGATCGGGGGATGAAGAGCGTTCAGCGTAGTCTGAAAAGTGAGGGCCTTTTCAAAGGCGAGAGGACAGCCGGTGACTATGCGCGGATCGCGTTGCCGCTCGATGACAGCTCGTTGCAGTGGTCGCCAGTAGGCGCCGGCCTGACTGCGGACCCGCAGAAGACCTTCGATCAGCTCTATCTGCGTTTTGTATCGAGGTATGATCGACCGTCTGAGCGCCGACGGAGTGATGACGACGTATGGCGTCCCGTCGAGGCGAAGCTCAAGGAGCATGGTGTAAACGTTGAGCTGGAGCCGAAGCGCATCCAAGGAAATACGGACGCTGTCGAGTTTCGTCATGCGTGGAAGAACGGGCGCTGGCACGTATACGAGCCACTTTCATTCGACCTGTCTGACGCAGACAACATCAAGGAAACCGGCAAGGCCGCTGGTGGTGGCCTTCTGGGCGGTGGCGTGGCCCTCGCCGTGGTCGCCTTCTGGGATCAGATCGCCGCGTTCTTCGGTGGCATCGCGGCCAAGTGGGAAGCCTTCTGGGTTTCCGTCTTCTCCATCTTCAACTGAAAGGGCATCGCATGAGACTAATCCCCAACTGGACGAAGGCGTGGAAGTTTCTGTCCATGCAAGCCATCGCCCTCGCCGCCCTGTGGGAAACCATCCCGCTTGAGGCCAAAGCCGTGCTGGCACCGGACACCCAATCCTGGATCACGCTCGGGCTGCTTGTCGCGGCGGGGCTTGGCCGGATGATCGACCAGGGGGGCACGAAATGATCGACGTTGGCTTCTGGGAGATCGCGGGCTACTGCCTGGCGAGTTTCATCCTTGGCGGGTTCCTGGGCATGGCCGTCATGGCGGTGCTGGCGGGAGGGCGGGGATGATCGGCACCATCATCAGCCTCATCACAGGCAACCCGCTGGCGCGCTTTGTGGCGAAGATGGCGGGTATCGCGCTGGCCGTGCTGACCTTCGGCGCATGGCAGCGGCGGCAAGGCGCGCAGGCAGCGAAGGCGAAGCAGAACAAGGCCGCTCTGGACGCCACCATCAAGGGCGCAGAGGCCGCGCGCAAGGGCCGGGCCGAAGCCGCTGACAAGCTGCGCAAGGGCATGACGCCCGAGGAAATCAGGAGGGCGAATGATGGCGATT
>ERZ869925.444-NODE-444-length-30845-cov-9.593927_pt1 | contig 30845 bp, 45 predicted proteins | sample MGYA00579311_ERZ869925 | MGnify/ENA primary metagenome ERZ869925 (study PRJEB32216, sample SAMN09231817) | wastewater metagenome | place: USA: Maryland | collected 2016-07-30 | study: EMG produced TPA metagenomics assembly of the PRJNA472060 data set (Reclaimed...
GCTCTTCCGATCTACCAGCGACTTGGGGGGTGCCGGAAGGACCCGCAATTATGAGAGTTGAGGGCGGGCGTGAGGGCCTGGGAAGCGAGGCCCGGGCCGATCATCTACGATGGCCGCTGACGGGTACCAAGGCCGAGGGCGGGGCACGACGCCCCGCCCTCGCTCGTTCTAAAGGTCTTCGTCTTCATCGTCTTCCTCGTCGTCGTCTTCAGGTTCTTCAAACGCAATGTGCTCACCGTTCAACCCGTATCCACGCTCGCCGAGGTTGTACCACGTAACCAATTGGTGATCTCTTCCAATTGGCACTTTCCTCGGGACCTTCTTCAGTACATCAATCAACTCTCCCACCGTTTTGCAGACAGGCCGCTCACTCGAGAGCCAGCCCTTCCCTCCGTAAATGCTTTCCGTGGGCATGATCACACTCCTGAGTGTTGATTTGAATTGTGATGAATGCTGCTAAGATTCAGTTGACAGGTACCAACGGCCGAGGGCAGGGCACGACGCCCCGCCCTCGTTCGCATTACTCGACTCTATACTTCGACTCACGAATCATTGCGTCGGCGAGTTCGTACGACACACGTGTTAGATCGGTGAGGATTTGATCTCGCTGCACATTGAGCGGGGAAACCCTCGACTGAACCATTTTCAACGCGAACCCGAACGCCATCCGATCCCGCCACGTGGGCGGCCCGAACGCGTCGAGGTCCTCGTCGTGGTCGAGGGAGACGTCGTCCGGGATTTCGATGACAGTGCTCAAGCCGCTCTCCTTTCGGGTGTGTTGAGTTCGGTGATGAGCCCGCGGACCCATTGCTTCACGTGCTCCTCGTGGGCTCGGGCTCGCCGTCGGAGTTCGACGAGAGCCCCGGGCATGCTCGCCCGCTCCTGGGCGTCCAACATTTCGCGGACCGCGACGGCGAAGCAACGCACGTCGTCGGTCGTCGGCTCGACGTCGGTTTCGTAGGTGACTTCGTTCATGACCCGTGACCCCCTTTCTCGAGAATTGATTCGCCCACGTGGACGGTCGCCCGCATGTGAGCATCGAAACACGCGAGGCAGGCCCCGTCCGTCACGTCCCAGAACAAGGGCGACGAAATCATGTACCCCTGCAACTTGGCCCTGAATTTTTCCTTTCCGCAGTAGCTCTTCGAACCTTCTTTGGCCGAGTCGTAAAGGTGCCTCCGCTTTGTAGCGGAATTGAGTTGGGTAAAGAGGTTGCTCAACGCACACCCCCTTCCGCGAACAGCGACGTGACGACCTTGCGGGCCGAGGCCGACATTTCCCGCACGCGGCGGTCCACCTCGGCCTCGTGACGCCGCACGAGCTGGTAGAGCGGTTCGAGGTTCATGTGCGGCTTCTCGCCGCGGAGCTTGATCCACTGGCTCTGCGATTCCCGCATCCGACGGACGGCCCCCGCGAAGTCGAGGAGGTCGTCGAACGGGATGAGGCGCACGGTGTCCATGCTCATGCGGCACCCCCTTTCGACTTCAGCACCACGAACACGAGATGCCGCTTCCCGTTGTTCAATCGTTCGAGTTGCTTGTAGGCCTCGTGGCGACTGAAACTTCTCGCGGTCACCATTGGCGTGAGGCCGTTTGCAAGTCGGATTTTGTGACGGTAGGCCTTCCTCACGAAGACCTCGATCACTTCGAATTTTTGGTGACTGAGCATGCTCACTCGGCACCGCCTTTCTTCGGCAGCGGCGTCGGTGACACGGCAATGTCACCCCCGTCCGCGGCGAGGAAGGAAAGCGGCGTCTTGTGAATCAGCGACCAGGCCTGGATCAGCATGGCCAACACGATCCCGATCTGCGGGAGAGGTTTGGACCCGGGGATCACGCAGATCCGCGTGCGGCCCGCGGGCGTGTCGCTCAGGTGCCGGATGATCGCCGCCGCGGCCTTCTCGGGCGAGGTCGTATCGACGACGGTGATGTCGGGGTTCTTGCTCACGCGGCACCTGCCTTCCCCGTGAGGTCGATGAAGTCCTTCGCGAGGTTGAAACAGAACCGGCAACCGTTCGGCCCCGGGTCGAGGTCGTCGAGCCGGAAGAGCACGAGCTCCTGATCGGCCTCGATGTCGGCCGCGAAGTGATGGCAGAGCGACCGCACCCGGCCCGTCCTGACGAAGATGTGAGCCGCCCCCGCCTTCACGGCAAGGTAGACCTTCGGCACGCACGCCGAGCACAGGTCCGGCTCAAACCAGAAACACGACGAGCCCGTCTTCTCGACGCACTGACGGCAGTCCTGATCGGTGCAGCCGCAAACGCGGCACGTGACGATCGGGGCGATCCGTTTCGGCGCGAATCGTTTGGGGCGTTGGAGGTAGATGGTTTTCAAGCGACACCCCCCTTCCCCATCGGCGTCCCGAGCGTCACTTCGATCCGGCCGTTCTTCTTGCAGACGAACGACAGGCGACGGTGTCGGAGTTCGCATCGATACAGCTTGAGGATCAGGTCGCCGAGCAGGACGGCCTGCCGCTCCGCGTCCCGCGTGTTCATCAGTTCGAAGGGTTGGTTCTTTTCGAGCCGCCGCAGCAGCCGCTCGACGAACCGCTCGTACCACGCCGGCTTTGTTTCCTCCGGCGCGGCCGTACGGTTCTCGCGGACTCGCGTCCGCCGGTTGCGATGAAACGCCTCGTACATGACCGGATCGGGTTGATCCGATTCGACGCCGGGCACGTCGAGAATGACCGTGTGATCGTTCACGCGGCACCTCGCTTTCGGTCGGCCGCGACGGGCGGCTCGACGTCCGCGTCCACGGGCACGGCGACGAGGTGGATGCTGTGCTTGCGGTCCTTCGGGGCGGGCTTCTCCGCGTTCGGATGGTCGATGCTGATCCCCCGACGGTCCAGCTCGTCGCGGGCGATCGACGCCATCCCCGGCAGCACCTTTTCGTACCGCTTGAAGTAATCCGCCAGCTTGACGTCATCCAATTCGAGTATCTCCTCGCGGACGGTCTTCTCCTTCGGTGACAACGCGATGTCATCGGTCACGAGCACGTGCTCGGGCACGACGACCTTGGTCGCCCGCCTCGGGCTCCAGATGTTTTCCATGATCTGGGCGGCGTCGAACGCCTCGATCGGCGGCGTCTTCCGCTTGATCGCAAAGAAGCTGAACTCGGAGCGGTTGCCCCGCCCCGCGTTGCTCGCCACGACGCGGTACTGACGGCCGCGGAGGTTCGTGCCGAACGCGTCGATGTGATGCTGCGGCACGCGCATCGTCCGCGGCTGCCAGACGCCGTGCTTGTCGTCGATGCGGAAGAGCACGGGGGCGAACCCGATCGGGTGCGGCTCGTCCCCGATCCGGCAGTGCGTGCACTCGCCGAAGTCGTCGGGCCGGCACGGGAGTGTCCCGCGCTTCGCCCAGTGGCCGAAGGTTTTGAGGATGTCGCCGAGGAACCAGATGACGTCGTCGTGCCTCGGCGTGCGGGGCGTGCCGGCACTGCTCGGCGGCGGCAGGCACTTTGGTTCGTTTGTGGGAGCTGCGGACGGCGAAACGCCGGCCGTCGCCCACGCGGTGCGTGGAGCGGCTGACATGAATTCATCCAGGTGCGCCTGTTGGCGGTGACACCAGACTGTCACCACGCGATCCATTCGCGGGGTTGATCTGACAGCCTGGGCAACGCCACTTCGGCAACGTGGAATCTATCCCACCTTCACGCACGTCAACGTGTACGGATTTCACCGCGCAGGCCTCAGCAACCGGCGCGCCAAACGCGTTCGGTGCCTTCCGAACCCCGTCCATCGGTCGGGAGAGGCGAAATCGCATAGGACGCGATTTAAGCCACGATCTGCCCCCCCGACGCATAGGAACCCGTTTTCGGGCCGTTCGCGGCTCCTGCGCAATCCTCGCAACGGCGATGGGCATTCCTGGAACTCGCCGAGCCCCATTTCGGCGGGTCCGGTCCCTGACGGCGGGTCTGGCCGAGGCCCCGGGGACCCCCCGCAAAAACCCCAGGCCATTTCCCGCTCGCCAGCGGCCCCCCGCTCGACCGGGATTCCCGCTCGATTGGCTTCCCCGCTCGATTGGGACCCCCGGTCGAGCGGCCCCCCCGCTCGATTGGGAACCCCGCTCGACCGGGACCCCCGCCCGTTCGGACCCCCCGACCGCACGGCTCGCCCCGCCCGATTGGCACCGCCGCTGGAAGAACGCTTCGTTTCGTACCGCTTCGTTTTTCACAGGGAATTCAAGAGCGAAGCGAAGCGAAGCGCAACGCCGGTGGGGGGTGCAGGGGGGAGGTCCGGCGGGGTCGGAAAATCGACCGCGAAACCGGGCGGGTCGGCCGACGGTCGGCCGTCGCCAAAATCGTCCCGGTACGGCCGATTTGGATCGAGGTTTGCGCCGGTTTCGCGATCTCGGATTCGACGGGAGAATGTGCGTCCGAAATTTGAGTGGCTAGAATCGCGTTTAATGCGATCCTGATCTTGGTCGAGAAGGGGCTCGAAAAATCTATAAAAATCCGTGATTGGGGTCTTTGCGGGGGCGAAATTCGTACCCGGAAAAATTTCCGTTTTTTTATTCGATCAGGTGACCTTCACCCCGATCTTGGACCAGAACACCGGCTCGTGAATGATCCGCGTCCCGTACTGCCTCGCCATCTTCGCCTTCCCGGATTGCGAGTGAGGGTCGGCGACGACGAGCAGGTCGAGTTTCTTGTTCACCGTCTTGACCACGACCAGGCCGGCCGCCTCGGCCAGTATGGAAGCGGTCTCGCGATCGATCGGTTTATCGCGGACACGGGACATCAACTCCCCCGTAAAGCAGACGCGTTTCCCGGCGAGGCTTTCGTTCTCGGCCGCTGTGGAGAACGATTCGGTGCGGTTCTTCCGCGGGAGTAGTTTCGCCTGATCGAGGATCGTGACCAGTTCCGAAGACGGGATCCCGAGCAGCCGGGCGACGAGTTGCAGGTCTCGCATTTCCGATTCGGTGACGACGCCGTCGGCTATGGCCGCGGCGGAAAGCAGGCCCAGAAATTCCCGGTGGACGTGCCGGATCTGTTCGGCGCGGAGGCCCCATTGGCCGGCCAACTCGACGAGTGCCTCTTCTTCGGCCTCGTCGATCCGCCGGTCTTCGAGCACTTTGCCGAGCAGATCGGCGTAAGCCAACTCGGCACCGTCAAGAGAATTTCCGCCGCGTTCGCCAGCGAGTTCAATCAACCGCTGGAGGTAGTTGGGTGGGCTCTGATTTCGAATCCTGTTGTCCGCTCGCGTCACAAGTTTCACGTCGAAGCGGGGCACCGTTGGTGACTGAAACGGAATCGGTGGAAATAGGTCGCGGATGTAAGCGGGCTCGTCTTTCAGGATTTCAACGATCAGCTTCGCGTTGGCTCGCGCGTCGTTTAACGCCTGATGCGGAGTCCCTTCGAACGTGACGTTGTAATCGGAACAGGCTTGCGAGAGCGAGCCGCCCGCCATGGCCAGCGTGCAGAGTGTTCTGTACTCCAGGTCCTCGCACCCGAGCCGACCCAATTCACTCCACAGAAAAAGCCGTTCGAAGCTTACGTTGTGCCCGCCAATCGCGATGCACCCGTCGAGATGATCCAAAAACATTCTGGCGATCTGGGCGAAGGTCGGTGCGTGGAGGACGTCTTCGGAAGTGATGCCGTGGATGCTGGTCGGACCGATGTCCCGTTCAGGGTTCACGAGCGTTTCGAACTCGCGTTCGATCCGACCGTCCGTCCCGATGACGACGGCCGCGATCTCGATGATGCGATCGCTTCGGCCAGGGAAAAGGCCGGTCGTTTCAAAATCGACGACCGCCACGGGAGCAGGGAGAAGGCGCATGGAAGTGTCCGCCCCACACGAAAAAGCCCCCGCGAACCACAAGGATTCGCAGGGGCCGAAGGGTTGATAATTGGCGGGCGAGAACCAACAAAACGGCCCGCCGAACCCCGATCAAAGGATTCGGCGGGCCTAAGTCGTTCCGCTCCCCCTGGATGAAAGGAGCGGCTCAACTTTTTGTTGGGGCAAGCCCGCCAGTCGGGCCGGCGGGATTTGAACCCACGACCTCTTGCACCCCAAGTGAGACCGGCGACGGGAGGGCGGTTCTGCCGTCGCTACCCTCAAACTCGGTGCGAAAGGCGCATGGAAGAGACAATTATAACGATACTCTGATTTGCTTTTGTGGACAAGCTGCGGCCGGGCCGTGAGGCTCGATTGATGACGACCGTGGCCCACCTAATCGAAACGTTTTTGAACCAATTGGAAAGCCTGAAACGGAGTGGGAATTGTGCCCCCGCCACCCGCACCTGGTACGCCGACCAGTTAAAGAAGCTCCGGGCCGTCGCCGGCGACGTCGCCGTCGGCGAGGTGCGGATCACGCACCTCAGCACCGTCCCGCTCACGCACCACTTCTGCCGGGCCGTCAAGCGGCTCTTCGCCTGGGCCCTGGACTTCGATCTGATCCCGTTGAACCCGTTCCGCCGGTTGAAGATCCCGCGCTGCGGCGAACGGACGCGGATCCTCACGCCGGTCGAGTTCCGGGCCCTGCTCCGCCACTCGCACGCCCCGTTCCGTCGCCTTCTGGTCGCCGCCATGCACACGCTCGCCCGGCCCGGCGAGCTGCGGCTGCTGAAGTGGGAGCACGTTGACCTCGACGCCCGTGTGATCCGACTCAAGAAATTCAAGGCGATGGACCGGCGACGTGACCGCATGAAGGTAAGGGTCATTGCCCTCGACCGGGTCGCCCACAAAGTCCTCACGTACCTCAGCCGCGTCCCGAATCGCGACCCCGTCTACGTCTTCACCTCCCGGCTCGGCACGCCCTGGACGCCGAACGGCCTCCGCTGCGCCATGCGGGCGGCGCGGGGCAAGGCCGGCATCGAGCGGCTCGACGGCGAGCACGTGGTCGTCTACTCGACCCGGCACACGGCCGCGACGAAGGCGATCCGGAACGGGGTCGGGATCAAACACCTGGCGGACCTGCTTGGCCACACGAAGGTGACGACGACCGAGCGGTACGTGCACCTCGACGTCGGGGATCTGCTCAGCACCGTCGCCTTAGCGACCCGTTCCTAACGCCGCCGGCGGAGGCGGGATACGGGTTACGAACCCGTCCCCCGCCGAGCGTCCCCGGGAAATCGCCTCCGCACCCGGGCCCGGACCGACGTATACTGACGCGGTCTCGCCGCACGTCTCACGCACGCTTCGCGCCGCCCGACTCGACCGATCCCAGGCCCGAAAACGATCCCTCGGTCGCCTCGCTCACCGCGCGTGACGCATGGCGGACGCCATCCCCTTTGTCCTGGTCCGCGAGGCCGCGGACCGTTGGCTCGCCCGCCAGGTCCGCAACGACGAACTCCGGCCGAAGACGCTCGCCTGGTGCCGGCGCTGGCATGCCGAGGTCCTCGCCCGACTCGGCGATCGCCGGATCGCGGACCTCACCGTCGACGAGCTGGAGGACGCCTCGCGGGTCGAGACCTGGAGCCGCTCCACGCGGCGGGGCTTCGTGGACGTCGCCCTGGCGTGTCTGAAGCTCGGCGGGTGGGAGCAGGATCGCAAGGTGAAGAAGCCGAGGAAGGCCTCGGCGGGGGCGAAGAAGGTCATCACTGAGCCGCAGCATCTCCAGGTCCTCGGCCGGGCCAAAGGTGACTTTCGGGAATTCGTCCGCGTGCTCTGGGAACTGGGCTGCCGGCCCGGGGAGCTGGCGCAGATCTCCGCCGAGCTGGTCAACTGGCGGGACGCGATCGCGATCCTCACCGACCACAAGACAGCCGAGGCCACGGGCCGGCCGCGGACGCTTTACTTCACCGACCGGGCCATGGGCGTCTTACTCGATCAAAAGAAAAAATACGGCTCGGGCCTGCTCTTCCGCGACGACAACGGCAACGCCTTCGGCGACCAGGTGATCGTCAAACGCTTCCTGCGGATCGCCGACTCCCTGGGCTTCGCCGTCACGGCCTACTCGTACCGGCACACGTTCATCACGCGGGCCCTGCTCGCCGGTATCGCCACGGCCCAGATCGCCGAACTCACGGGCACCTCGATCACGATGATCGCGAAGAACTACGGCCACCTCGAAGCAAGGCCCGGGCTGATGCGGGACGTGATCACAAAATTGTGTTAAGGCAAAGACCCATCGGTCGTGTTCACGGAGACGCCGTCACGTCTGAGTTGATCGACCGCGGCGGGGTTCGGTTGGTGACCGCAGTGACGGCACGGCCCGTACCCGAAGGCTCGAACGTCTCCGCACTGGCCGCAGTAGATGAGTTGACCGATTCGTAGCCTGACGAGCTTCCGGCGTGACTTGGCCGCGTCATACGAATTCTTCATGGGCGTCCTCGATCACACGGACGACGTCATCGAACCGTTGCTGTTGTGCGGCCGTGGCCTTGCGGGGACGGGGCCGGCGGGACGGCGCGAAGTCGTAAACCGGTCGGCCGAGCAGGTAGGCGAAGGGGATCGGCTCGGCGAGGTTCTTGGCCATGCGTTCGCAGCAACGGCCCTTGAGAATCACTTCGTCGCAGTAGGGGCAGATTCGATGATCCATGTTTCACTCAAAGAAAAACGGCCGCCCGATCGGGCGGCCGTCGCGGGGGGAATCGACGGCTCTCCTTTCGCGTGAGGGGATCAGCAGTTCCAATGCGCGAGCGACGTCGCCCACGTCGCCGCCGGGTCGGCCTGAGCAAACATCATCACCATGGCGATGATGAACTCGATCAGGGCCTTCAGCTTCGCCTGGTTCTCGGGGTTGGAAAACCAGTCAATGATCTTCTTCAGCAGCGTGCCGTCGCCGAGGCCTTCGCTCGGGGTGATGCCGGCCTTCAGGGCGAACGCGTCGATGTCCGTGTCGGCCACCTTGCGGCACTTCGAATACGCCTCGACGAAGCCGATTTTCTGATCGCGTTTGAGCTGTTCGGCCGCCTTCACGCGGGCGAGGGTGTAGAAGTACCGGTCGAACAGCCGGCCCTGCACGGGCCCCGGGCCCGCGGCCTCGACGATCGCCGGCGAGCCGCCCTCGATCGGGATGATCACCGTCACGTTCTCGGGCGTCAGCACGAACTGGATCCCGAACTGCGCCAGCACGACCGCGGCGATCGCCGAGATCACCTTCAGCGTAGCCGTGTTCTTCTTCAGCCAGTCTTTGATCGATTGCATGGGGACCTTACAGGGGTGGGGAATCGGGGTGAGGGGATCGGGGTGAGGGCGTTACGCCGTCGTGAATTCCGGGAGATCGAGGTTGACCTCGATGTCCTCGGGTCGCAGTCCCGTGGATCGATCGAAGTACACGTCGCCGACTTCCGCCGGCTCCGGCTCGGCGCTGCGGAACTTGATCAACTGGGCCGTGTTGATGGCACTGAACGTGTTGACCTGCCCGTCCGGCCGGCGGCCCAGTTCGGTCCGCACGTCCACGTTGCAGAAGGTCTCGCACGGGCTGAGCTGGGTGATCACACAGGGGATCAGGACGCGATCGCCTTTTTGGAGCGGGGTGCCGTTGGCGTCGTGCATGGGAGAACTCTCTTGCGGATGTCGATCGTGTATTCCTCGCCGACGGCGAAGGTGCCGCGGCGAGGCGTGGTAATGCGGATCTCTTCGTTGGCCCCGAACGTCTCGACGCCGACGTCCTGCCCGTCCTCACAGGACGACAGCACGGCCTCTTCGAGGGTCGTCTTGATCGGGTCGCCGCCCTGCGGATTCCGCACCGTAAGCGGGAACGTGCGGATCGTGCGGCACTTGAAGCGGCAGGGGGCAGTCATGGGTCGAGTCGTTCGTAGGGGTGGACGTGCGGCCGGCGGGCGAGGTTACTTCTGGGCCGCGAGGGCCTTCAGCGTCTCGGCCGAGGTGTACCCGGACACCCGCCAGACTTCCCGGCCGTCGCGTTCGAAGATCACCGTCGGGTACGACGTGACGCCGTGGCTCTTGACCAGGTCGCCGTCCACTTCCTCGACGGCGAACGCCTTCCGCAGGTCGGGAAGCTCGCGGGCCTTCAGCACCTGGCACGGCCCGCACCAGGTCGTCGAGACGACGACGAACCGTTCGCGGGGGGCCTGCGGAATCAGAGACCGGACGGGCGTCTCGATCTCGACCTTCGCCGGCACGGCCGCGGCGACGACCGCGGCCCGTTTGGTTTGCTCGATGTCGATCGCGGCGCAGGCCTTCGCCTTCGCCTTCGCCTTGGCGGCGGCGACGTTCTTGTCGGCGGCGAGGCTCTCGCCGGCGACGGCGAGGAAGGCCAGCACGGTGACGAGGGCGGTCATGAAACGGACCACGGGAAACTCCTTGGGCGGGCCGGGGGCCCGCTCGTTACCAGGCCAGCGGATGCTCGATCGCGTTTTCACGAGCGAACAAACGACGCTCGGCCGGGATGGCTTGGATCAGGAACTCGGGCAGCGTGCGGGCGGGGAAGCCGACGACGTCGGAAAGGGCGAAGGAATCGCCCTGGCGGACCATCCGTTCGACCGTGGCCGCGTCAATCCAGAAGCCGGCGACCGGGGCGTCGGCCGGCCAGACCGGGCCGGTGTGCACTTTGTCGCCCCAGGAGTTCAAACAGAACGCCCCCTCGCGGGCCCCGGAGCGGACCCCGATCAGAACCATGCAGTGGTTCCAGGTGCCGCGGGCCCGGATGAAGCCGTCACGATCGCGGCTCCCTTCGAAGCCGACGTTCGAGCAGACGGGGACGGGGTAGCCTTGCTGGATCGACCGCTTCACGTCCGCCCAGGACTTGACCAGGGCGGCACTCTTGACCACGTGCTTCGCGGCCGTCGGCTCCAACTCGTCGGGCACGCCCGTCCGGCCCCATTCGCGGGCGAGGTCCGGCGAGTGCGTGGTCAGGTCGAACCGGCCGTGCTTCTCCATCGCCAGCACGCCGTAACGCTGCACGGCCTGGGCGGCCCACGCCCCGACGCTGCCGTCGCCGCGGATCTTCCCGCCTCCGACCTCGACGCGGGAGAAGGCGTAGATCGCCTCGGCCGAAACAGGCTTAAACTCGGCCGGGTGGCCGTTGACGATCTGCACGGCCTGGGCGACGTCGACGCCGTGCTTGTTCCCGGCCCCGACGCACTCGCCCACGTGCTTCTGGTCGATGTTCGGGTACCACGGCTCCGCCTTGCCGGCCGCCTGCCGCACGGCCCGCCAGAGGAACTGGTCCTCGTCGCCGCGTACGACCTGGCCGGCCGGCGTCCGCTCGAAATGAAGCGTGACGGCGGGGTCGAGGTTGGCCGCGATCGCCGCCTCGTCGCGGACCCACCCGCCGAATCGGCCGACGCCGTCGGCCCCGACGACGACCGGCTCCGGCAACGGGGCCGGGGCAGCGGGGGCGGGGGCGGGCGGAACGGGTCGGAACCCGTTCGCGGCGAAGACCACGACGAGCGACAGCAGGACGAAGACGAGCAGCCAGAGCAGGACGCCCTGGATCGCGTCTCGCCAGAATCGGAAATTCGATCGCGGTTCGCTCATCGATGACTCCCGAAGTAAAACCCGGCACAAAAGGCCGCGAGCATCAGGACGACGAGCACGACGACGGCCACACAGGCGACGCGACGAAACGCCCGTTCGGCGATGTCGGTGAGGTCGCCCATTACTTGTTCACGTCGTCGAGGGCCGCTTCGATCCGGGCGAAGAGGGCCGCGGCCGCGGCGCGGAGGTCCTCGGTCAGCGGCGTCGCGTGGGCCTTGAACACGGCGGCCAGTTCGGCCGCAATCAGCTTCCGGACGCCCGGCAGCCGGTCGGCCGGGAGCGACTCGTCGAGCGAGCGGACGCGTTCGATCAGCTCGCCGGCCGTCTTCAGTTCGGGGATCGCGGCGAGGTTCTTGTCCACGGCCGCGGAATAGGTGCCGGCGAGCTTCGCGGCGTCGAGCTTCTTCGCCGCGACGTCGCCCGGGTCGGCCTTGAAGGCCGCGGCGAGCTTGCCCTTGAGCGGGTCGTCGATCGGAGGCGGGGGCAGCGGCAGCGGCGGGCCCGTCAACTGGGCGAGCCGCTTTTGAAAGTCGAGGAGTTGCGTCTGGATCTGGCCGACGAGTTCGGCCGTCTCCTTGGCCAGGTCGGATTGCAGCCGGCGTTTCTCGGCGAGCTTGGAGAGTTGGGCGTCCACGTCCGCCGGCGGCACTTGAGCGACCGCCGGAGCGGCCCCGCACGACATGGCAATCAATACCGAAACGGCCAGGGGGATCGCTCGCATGGTGCCGCCGGCGGAGTTGGATTCGCGCCACCGGACCGGGCGGGGTTGCCCCCGCACCGGGCCGGCGTCTCTCACACGCACTGTCAGTCTTGGTTCGCCCGGGCCGAAGTGAAAGAAAGCCGGGGCGGGAATGCGGATGAAACGGTTCCATTAGCGGAACGATTCCGCTAATGGAACGGCCGCGGGCCCTTGCGCCCGGCCGGGGTCGAGGGTATCACTCACCTGCCATGAATCGAAAACGCACCTTCGCCGTCCTCTCGATCGTCGCCGGCATGACCGCCGTCGCCCTGGGCGGGTTCTACACCCTCGCCCACGCCCCGCAGACGCTGATCCCGCCCCCGAGCTGGCCGTTCTCGGCCGAGGCCCGGAAGAATTACGACCCGTTCGGCGAGCACTCCCGCCGGACCGTCGAGTATCACCTCCGCCAGAAGCCGCGGTGACCCGTCGTCAACTCGGCCGATCGAGACACCCCACGCAGCACGCGACGCCGTCGGCTTTCTTCTTCGTCGTGCAGCGGCCGTGCACCGCACACGCGAACAGCTTCAACTCGACACGGCCCGAGCACGTCGGGCAGGTGACGGTCTCACCCGTCGCCTCGCCGCGGTGAGGGCACTTCGGAAGGGCCGGTTTCTTCGCCGGCGGCGCGATCGGGCGACCGCCGCGTCGGGCTCGGTACGCGGCGTTCGTCGCGAAGAGCCGGCAGAGTGGGCAGGATTCGACGTGATCAACGGGGTGGCACGGCCTCATCGGTGAATGCTCCCCGAGAAAGTGCCGTACGCCCCGCAGTCGGCCTCGAAATCGACGCTCACGAACCCTTCCTCGTCGCACACGATCTCGCCGAGCGTGATCGTGATCCCGTCCGTTTCGCCGCAACTGCTCCCCGCGATCGTGGGCACCTCCGTCACGCACGTGACGTCGCGGCTCCGGATGAAGCCGGCATAGACGCAGACCGAATCGTCGACGCAATACGCGGACAGGGACATCGCCGAGATCAGGCCGCCGCACACCTCGACGGACGGGTCGTCGAAGTACGCCCCGGTCGGGAGCGGGTTGTCGAGCAGGAACGAGTGCGGCAATGTCACGTAGCCGCCCGCGCCGAACCAGACCGTGGCCATGTCGCCCGTTGCGGCCGTGACCGTCGCGTAGATGTCCCGGCTCGTGAGCTGGTCGGGCAGCTCGCAGATCAGGCACTCGTCTACCGGGTCGCAACAGTCGTCGCAGTCGACGAGGTCGATGGTGACGGGGTCGCCGACGGTGGCCACGCTACAACTCCGTGAAGGTGAGCGTGAGGTCGTCGCAGGTGTTGCCCTGGAGCCGGCCTTGGATCGTGATGACGGTGTCGTCGTCATACGTCGGGGTGAGCGTGATCTGGCACGTCGCCGGGTTGATCGATCCCGCCCAACTGATGACCTTGCCGGGGATCGTGATCGAGAACGTATCCGAGGTGTCGATCTCGACGCACGTCCCGCCCTCGCCGCCGCTGCCGGAGAGCAGCACGACGGCCCAGCCGATGTCGCCGTCGTCGGCCGGGGCCTTGTGGAGAATCCGCGCGGGGCCGGCCACGGCCGAGGCGAGGTGGCCCGTCTCGCCCGACACGGGAACCGCGAACCGGTGGCCCGCGTCGCCGACGTCGATCCGGGTGACGGCGAGGCCCGAGATTGCCGCGAAGCCGATCTCCCCGCCGTCGATCGGGCGGTCGACGATGAACGGTTGCTGGTTCCCCGAACTCGCCGTCGCGGCCGTGAAGTAGGGCGAGCGGCGGAACTCCCAGCGGGCCGTCTCGTTGTCATCGAACTCACCGATGGGGCCGTCGGGCACGATGACGGAGCCGAAGGGGAGCGTGTCCTCGCTGTCGTTGTGGACCTTCACGAGCACGGTCGGCGGCGTGCCCCCGACGCCGAGCGTGCGAGCCGACGTGTCGATCTCGTTCGCGCGGCGGCTCGCCGCGATAAGTTCGTTGAAGAACTCCGCGTTGATCGCGTCCCGGGCGGACTGCCCCTTCACGAATTGCGGGATCTGGCGGATCATACGCCCAGGTAGTTGAAGTCGTCGGTTTTGTGAATGCGGTGAACGTACACCTCGGCGACGCGCATGGTCGGGATGTTCGCGACCATGACTTCCTTGTAATGGAAGGCGATGAACTGCATGCCACGCTTCGTGCAGACGAGGTCGAGGTCCGCGCCCCCGGTCGAACTCGGGACCGTGCCCCAGACCTTGTCGATCAGCGGCTGGCGGTGGAGGAATTCGAAGGTCATGTCGAACCGGCCGGCGAGGTCGAGCTGCTGCCCCTCGACGCCGACGAACTGGGCGTCTTCGGTGTCGAAAATCCACCACGGGGCGAAGTTCGTCTTGCCGCACATTTTCATCAGCGTCTTGAAGTAGCGGTACGTCATCCCCTCGATCGTCGCCTTCTTGCGGATGTTCGCGACCGGGGAGCCCCTCTCGCAGCCCATCACCTTCTTGCCGCCGTTCCCGTCGAGGACGACGCCGATCAGATTCCCGTATTGCTCGTTGAATTCGCCGACGGTGTCGGGCCCGAGCTTCACGGCCGAGGTGACGACGTCCTCCGACAGGTCGACGTGCTCGCTTTCGAGGGTGACGGAGAACGTGACGCCGTCGAGCAGCGTGCCGTCCGCCGGCGGCGTGGACGACGGCGAGGCGGCCGGGGCCGGATTCGTGGCCGGGTCTCCGGTCGGGTAGGAAAAATCATCGGCCGCGGGCAGCGAAGCCGTGTCGATCGGGAAGGCGAGCAGTTTGTAACTGACGACGACGTCCCACTGGTCGAGCCGGTTGCGCCGCTTGGCGTCGAGGTCGTCGCGTTTGAAGGAGTACCAGGTCTCCGGGGAGGTGTCGCGGACGAGCTGGTAGACCGCGTCCTCGTCCGGTTCGCCGAACACGAAGTACGTGTAAACGGCCGACCCGGAATTGATTCCGAGCTTGAACGAGCGGCTCCCGTGCGTTTCGACAATCGTGCCGGCCATCGGGTCCTACAGGGTGAAGGGTTTGATGTTGCCGAGCTTCTCGTTAATCCCGTTGAGCAACTTGTTGCCCTCGGTTTCGAGGTCGAGCTGCTTGTCCTGGAAGGCCTTCTCGGGGCTGCGGAGATTTCCCGACGACCCCGTGAAGGAGCCCCACGCGGCCGAGGTTTGAGAATTGAGCCAGGACGCGGCGTCGGCCATCGCGGCCTTGACCGGGGCGGTCGCCGCGGCCGCGGCCGTGGCGGGGGCGGCCGTCGGCGTGGCGGCCCGGTTCGCCGCGGTCGCGGCCTTCGCACGTAGCTCGACGAGCCGGGCGTCGAGGGCCGCGGCCCGGGCGAAGTTCGGGTCCCTCGCGTCGAGCTTGTCGAGGGCGTTCGACTCTTCCGTGTTCATCCGGGTGAGTTCGTCGACGATCTTCTCGGTCTCGCTCCGGTTGTCTTTCAGGAGGGCGATCCGCCGGCGGAGCCAGTCCTGCTCGATGTCGTTGTTGCTCCCCTTGAGTCGGCCTTCGAGTTCCGTGATTTTCTTGGTGTCGACGGTGCCCTTTTCGGTCGGGTTGAGTTTGGCGATCCACTTCGCCAGACTCGTCTGGCGGTCCATCAGCCATTTCTGGAACCCGATCCACGCCGTGCGGAGTTCCTGGAGAAGGCCGACCCAGAGCCGTTCCATCCCGACGGTGACGATCTCCATCGCGGTTTCGAGGTCCCCGCCCTTGATCGCGTCGGTGATCCCACCGACCGCGTCGACGACCCCGTCCTTCGCGTTCGTCGCCCCCTTCGAGTAGGCCCCCCAAGCGACCGCCCCCGCGACCACGGCCGCGGCGAGCAGGCCCATCGGGGTGGCGAGGAAGGCGATGCCGGAGAGGACCGCGGCCGCGGCCGAGGCAGCGACCGAGACGCCCGTGAGCGCCACGCCGAGGCCGACCAGGCCGGCCCCCAGGGCGGCGATCGACGGGATGTACTGGGCGTTCCGCTGGAGGAAGCCCGTCACGGTCTGAAGGGCGGGCCCGAGCGAGGTGAGGATCGGCAGCGTCGCATTCTGGAATTCGATCCCCGTCCGCGTCCATTCCATCCGCACGGCCTTGGCCTGGTCGATCTGGGCCTTCGTCACGGCCGGGGCGTTGCCGAGCAGGGCCTTCACGTCGCCGCCGGTGTCGATGAAGGACCGGGCGAACTTGTCCCCGAAGATGTCCGAGGCCGCGGCGAACCGCTGATTCGCGTCGTCGATGTCCCCGAGGGCGTCGGCGACGTCGAGCAGGAACTCGTCGAGCGGCCGGCCCGAGGTGTTGGCCTTCGTCAGTTTGGCGAGCGACTTCTCGAGGTCGTCGATCGACCCGCCGGCGATCTCGAACGCGGAGACCATCTTCGAGGCGGACTCGGCCGTGAGGTTGAAGACGTCGGCGACGTCGCCGATCCGCTCCGTCCGCTCGATCGCCTTCGTGAGCGTGCCCAGGACCGGCGCGATGAGGCCGAGGCCGCTCCCGATCGCGACGGCCCCGTACTTCGCCGCGGTCTCGGAAAAGGTCTTCAGTCGTTTCACGACGGCGTCGAGGCCCAGTTCCAGGGGCTTGGCCTTGAGGAACATCTCGACGAAGGCCTTCCCGGCCCGGATTCCTTGTGCGCCTGCGGCCACGTTAAACCCGTCCTTTCGCGGCGTTGATGTACCCGGCGATCATCGCCCGGTTCGTCTCCGGGTCGACCGCCGCGGCCTTCGGGGCGACGAACGTCGGCCGGAACCGGGCGGGGATCAGGGCCCCGAGCGGCGGTTCCTTCCCGTTCATGGCCAGCCCCGTCATACGGGCCAGCGCCACGGTCCGGGCCCAGTCGGCCCGGAGCCGGCCCTCGCTCATCCGGAAGAGTTCCCGGAACGTGAACGGCGTCGGGTCGATCCCGACGACGCCGGCGAGGGCGTAACAGGTTCCTTCGACGTCAGGCGGCGGAGTTCCGTCGTCACCATCCCCGCCAGCGTCTCCGCCCGGGCCGTCACCGCGTTCCGCCAATTCGCGACGAAGGCCTTCGAGATCGCCGGCGGTAGGGTAAAATTTGCGATCGCCTCGACCGTGGCCTGGCGGGCCCCTTCGAGGGCGTCGGGGTTGAGCCGTTCCAGGAAGCCGTCGCCGTCGAGCCCGTCGAGCTGCGTGCGGCAGATCTCGAAGAGCACGTTCGCGAACGGCTCGGGCTCGGCGTAGAGCAGCTTCGCGAGCCGGGGCTCGTCGGTGAGGATCGAGCCCAGCTCGATGCCCGTCACGGTGCGGACCCGTTTCAGGGCCCCCGTCGTGAGTTCGACCTGCCAGACTTTGTTGGCGGTGTCGGTGAATGAGGGGATCATTTCCGTCCTTTCGCGAAAGCTTTATTCCCCGCCTCGGCGAGCCGTTGATTCAACCGGGCCCGGGCCTTCTCGAACGCCGGGCGAATGTGCGGGCGTTCTTCAATGCGTTTCTGCGCGTCCGCGTACTCGATCTGGTTCGGCACCTTCGAGCGGCCGAGCTGGGCGGCTCCGACGACGAACGAATCCGTCGAAACGTCGAAAGCGGAGTAGGTGTGCTTTCGCAACAGACCTTCGCCCCAGCGGAAAGGCGGTTGCCCCGGGGCCGAGTGCGTTTTCTTCCCGCCCTTCAGCTTGCCCTTCTTCATCGAGTTCCGGGACACGGTCCGCGTGTACGCCATCGTGGAGCGGGTCGCCCCCATGCCCGTGCCGCGCATCGCCGCCGTCACCGCGGCGCGGTCGAAAAAGCCGGCCTTGAATTTCTCGATACCCGCGGCCACGGCTTCCCCTTAACCCGCGTCGTAGAGCGTGCCCTGGAGGTCGAGGCGGTAGATCGCCTCGGGGTAGGTGTTGCCCGCCCCGTCGACGTGCCACACTTCGACCCGCAGCGTCCCGACCAGCGACCAGGCCGCGGACTGGGCGGCGGTCGGGTTCGCGACCAGTTCGCCGGCGGTGAAGTCCCCGGTGAGGTTGCCGTCGGCCACGTTGAACGCGTCGTACGAGCCCGAGAGCCCGGGCACGCCGACGCGGATTTCTTTCTTGTCCCCGTCCACGGGCGTCGGCGTCGCCGGCGTGGCCCGGATCGGGAGGCCCGAGCCGCGCGGGTAGGTGACGACCTCGGGCGTGCCGGCGGCCCGTTCGCCGGGGGTATATTCGATCTCGACGGCCCCGGTCGCAATCGTGACGACGTTCTGGGGGATGTCCGGCGTGAGCACCCAGTCCGTCGCCGGGTCCCTCGCCCCGCCGATCCGGCGGTAGGCCCGCACCGGGTAGGTGCCGACGGCCGTGATCCCCTCGGGGGTTTCGAAGTCGTACGTCCCGGGCTCGCCGTCGCGTTCGACCCCGTCAACGGCCCCGTCGGCGATCGCGTCGTTGTCCTCGGGCACGAACGCCGCCCCGTCCCAGACGTCGTCGCCGTCGGGTGAAAAGACGGCGGCGTAGGTCGCCCAGCCCGTGTCCTCGGGCCGCATCACGACGGTAAAGGTCGCCACGTTACGCGTCCTCGAACTGTTCGAGCCGGTGGCCGGGGAGCGAGGCGATCCTCGCCTTCGCGGCGTCGTAGACCAGGGCCAGGGCGGAGACGGGCGTCGGGCCGCGGCGGATCTGCTCGTAGGCTTCCTTCGCCCTCGCCCCGACGACTTCGACCCGCTCTTCCTCGGCCGGGCCGAAGCCCTGCCGGGCGACCTCCTCGCTCACGTACCCGCAGAGCAAGGCGACGACGGTGTAGACGTGGGCGTACGGACTGTTCGGGATCCGCTCGACGGCCCCCTCGCGGGCCCCCCAGACCGGGTCGTTCACCTCGGCGAACTTCCGGCGTTCACGCTTCACCTCGAACTGTTCGACGCGCCAGTAGGGCACGGCGGGCCCGAACGGGGACGCGACATTCTTCACGAGCAAGGCCATCGGTCGATCTCCTAGGCGGCGGTGACGGTTCCGGATTCGTCTTTGAACGCGAGGCCCCCGCCCGAGGAATTCACGAACAGCGTCTTGTAACCGGCCGCGGGCGTGGGGATGTCCGCCGCCGCGGAGACGAGGAACCGGAGGCCGCGGGCCACGCCGATCGCCGGGAGGCCGAACGCCCCGACCCCGGGGTCGAAGCCGAGAACGACGTCGTTCCCGCTCACGTAAGGCAAGCCGACGAAGTACGTTCCGGCCCCGTTGATCTGCCGGTTGCGGTAGGAGCCCGAGTCGCCGTAGTAGAAGCCGTTCCCGCCGACGTTCATCGACGGCGAGCCGTCCCAGGAGATCAGTTGGACGGACGACCCGACGAGCGGGTCGTACCGAAGGTCCCCCGCGGTCCCCGAATGGATCGCGCCGTAGTACCCGGTGTCCCATCGCATTTGAGAGGTGAACGCCCGCTTCGGAGTCCCCCCGGGTTTCGTGAATTCCGCGTTATGGATTTCGCTGGTCCGAGTCCCGGACTGGTAGAACGAGTGTTCGAGGCCCCAGCGACAAGAACCCCAAAGCGAATTGATCTGTCCGTTGCCCGCGTCCGCGATGTTCCATCCCTCGGTCATGACCGCGTTCCGGCCCCCGTTCCCGTCGTCGAACGTGCCGATCCGCCGGCGGAACTCGACCGTCCCCGCGTCGGGGCCGGGTGCCCGCCAAAGCTGATAACCGGATGACTGCCGCTCGGTCCGGGTCGTCGGGTCGAGGTCGGGCATGCGCACGGCCGACTCCGGGAACACGCCGTCCTTGAGGAGCGACTTTCCCAGGGCCGAGGCGTCGATGATCTCGGCGACGAACGGGTTGCGGTAGAGCACGGTGGCCATTAGGGTCCGACTCCCCAGGTGTCGTACGCGAGCGTCCGCCAGTTCGCGAGGTGCTCGGGGCCGAACGCGAAGGGGTAGATCGCGAAGACCGCGAGATCGAGGTTCGCCGCATTCCCGCCGGCGCCGTCCGCCCCGATTGCGAGGTTCGTCGTCCCGTCGTACAGTGCGGCCGTGCCGGGACTCCCCGTCGCCCCGTCGTCGTTCGAAACGATTGCCGACGAGGCCCCGTTGTAGATGTCGCACCGCAGACACGCGGCCTTATAGATCGCGGTGCTGTCGATGACGCCCGAGCCGCCGTAGGTCGAGAATCGTGCGGTCCCTTCCGAAAACCGGCCGCCGCACGGGCCGGCGCCGGCGCGATAGAGCAACTTGTCGCCCGTCCCGCCCGTGTACCCTTTGAAAATCATCGCGACCGTGTACGGCTGTGGGAGGGCGACGGGAGAGAGGACGTACGCGAACTTCCCCGCGCCGGACTTCCGCAGATACCATCGCCCGCCGTCGAGCACGAGCGTGTATGCGAGGGCCCCCGTCGCCTGAAGCATCGGCCGCGTCGGGTCGGCGAGGTTCGTCGAATGCTTGACCACGTCGCCGTTGCCCGCGGGGACCGTGCCCGCGTCGTCCGTGAAATGCCCGGTCGGGCCCGCCTCGAAGAGCAGGACGGGGCCGTCCGTCAGCGGCGACCACGCGGGCGAATCGCGGCGTTCGGGAACGAAGGTTCCGACTCCGAGATGTAGGCCGAGTCCGGGCATGGGTCCCTTACACGAAGGCGATGATTCCGGTCGCGTCGGTCGCGGCCATGACGTGCGTCACGGCCGAACGGTGGTAGTACGGCACGTCGTCGGCCGAGAGGACGATCGTCGTTTCCTCACCGTCGAGCCCGACGACGACGAGGTCGCCCTCGCCGCGGACGACGAGCTCCAGGGCGACGTCGTCGAGCGGATCGTCCGAGGGCGTGACGTTCCGGCTGCCCCGTGAGGTGATGGGCTTCACCTCGGCGATGTCGAGGTAATTCGTGAGTTCCGCGGCGGTCATCTCGGTACCCTTCGGGGCGGGGCCGTCGGGGCCCCGGCTTAGAACGTGGTGAAGACGGGGACGTTGTTCGTCACGACGACGGATTGCGGGAAGGTGTTGACCAGGCCGTGCGGCGTGAACTGCAGGGCGTCGTAGGTGTGGGCGACACTGGTGCCCTGGTCCTGATTGAGCGACTTCGCGAGCCACTCGGCGCGGAAGCCGACCTCGTTGTTCGTGTTGTGGGCCCCGGTCAGGAACATCATGTCGATCGAACCGGCGGTGAGCGCCGCCGCCCGGATCGCCTCATAGTCGGCGTCGCCGAGGGCCATGCGGACGTTCCCCTGGACGTCGAGCTTGGCCAAGGCCGGGGCCTCCCGCTCGGCTTGCGACTCCCGACTGTTAACGGGACCCGTTCCCCAAGTGAGGCCGACGGTCAGTTCGTTGAAAAGCGGGACCTCTTTCCAGGTCGGGGTGTTGAAGTTCCCCGTGTTCCGGTAGGCCTTCTGCAGTACGCCGCGGGCGCTCATGATCGGCTCCTAGTGGTTCGCTTCGTCGAGGGTGTACGTGAAGCTCAGCTCGCTCCAGAAGATCCCGAAGTCGATGAGCTTGTCAGTGTCGATGACGGTGTCGATCCGGGCCCCGTCCGGCTCGATGATCGCCCCCGGGACGGGGGCGAAGGTCGTCGCGGCGAGGGGCCGGTAGACCTGCTCGTCGGCGAAGGTGATCTTCGCGTCGACCCAGGCCCGCAACGCCTGGGCGTCGCCGGGCTGCCGGGTCTGCGTGAGCACGGTCTCGTCGGGCCGGGCCACGACGATGACGGCGAACGTGTGGCCGTGGCGGTCGTGGGCCCGGTCGGCCCGCTCCGTCATCACCTTGGCCATGGCGCAGACGAAGACCCGCACGCCCGGCTCGTTGGCGACGAGGTTGAGCAGGTCGTCTTCGGTTTCGATGACGACTTCGTAGACGCGTTCGATCTGCCCCGCGATCGCGGGGTTGAGTTCCCGCAGCCGGGCGACCATCGCCTCGGGGATCGTGATCAGCGGACTCATTCGGGCACCGCGGGCAGGCCGGCCATGAGCCGGGTGTGAACGCGATAGACGACCTGGTCGGCGTCGGAGTATTCGAAGGCCGGCTGCGACCGGTCCGACTGTACGACGTAGCGGACCGTCCGGCCGCTCACCGTCCGGTCGATCCAGTCTCCCTTCTCGGGCTTGAAGCCGGCGAGGGCGGGCTCGGGGAAGGCCTCCTCGATGTCGGCGATCCGGATCAAGAAATCCGCCTTGCGGGATTCGATCCGGGCGGGGGCGTTCAGGGAGGAATCGACTTCGTGCGTGGGGAAGCTGACGACGGCCGTGATCGGCCGGCCGGCGACGACGCCGGGCCGGGTGTAGGACACGGTCTCACCGTCGGCCTCGGCCTGGAGGTCGGCGAGCAGCGCGGCACCGTCGGCGAGGAGGCCCATGCGTCAGCCCCCCACGACGGAGACTTCGAGTTGCTCGGTGCCCGTGCCGGCGACGTCAATGGTCTTCAAGGTCCCGCTCACGACCGGGGCGGCGTCGTTCAGGAAGAACGTCGCCTCCTGGCCGGCGAGCAGCTTGATCGACCAGGCGTTGCCGAGGGCCTCGTATCCGTTCGAAGCCCCCTCGGAAATCGTCATGACCGCGTTGCCGGTCTTGTTCTTGAACTTGAGAACCTCGACGCGGAGGCCGGTGAGGTCCACCGTCCCGCCGTTGTGCGGGAGGGCCGTGAGGTCGATCGTCCCGGCGCCGGCGACGAGGGCCTTCGTCAGGTAGGCACACTTCGAGACCGCGGGCGTGCTCGTCGCGTCGAGGTTCTTCGTCGTCGAGAACGCCGAGTGGACGAGCGGCGACGCGACGGACGGCACCGCCGGGGCGAGTGCCGCGTCGGGCACTTCCCGGGTGGTGACTTCGGCGACGTAGCGGGTCTTGATCGACACGGCGGGCCCTGGGGGTTGTCAGCCTGGGGGACGGAGCGGGGCCCGCTTACGGGGCCGGCTGCAGGTGGAGGACCTCGACGGCCGTATTCGCCCCGCCCCCGCCGCCGCCGACGATCTTGCCGAAGAACGCGTTGTTCACGTCGCTGGTCACCTTGTTGTTGGTGTTGTCCCAGTAGACGTTCGCGAAGTCGGCGTTGTTCTGGAGGCTCGTGACGGAGTAGACGCCGCCCTGGGCGGCGATGCCGCCCTCGACCGCGTTCGCCATGTCGCCGTGGGCGATCAGCACGCCGGCCGCGGCGGTGTTGCCCATGGGCACGACCTGGCCGGCGGAGAGGTCCCCGGAGGCCGGGGTGTAATCGACGAACGCCGGGTCGCCGTGTTGGAAGGTCGCTTCGGCCATGATTGCTCTCGCTAAGGGTTCGTGACGTTGGGGGTGGTCGGCTCGTCGAGCACGGAGGTCGTTCGGTACGCGAGGTCGACCGGGTCGCCGAAGGGCGCTTCGTTGCCCCACGTGCCCGAGCCGTGATGCCAGATCGAGACGGCCCGGGTCGCCCCGGTCTTCACGCCCAGGTCGTTGAGCTGGCGGGAGAGGTGCCAGTCTTCCGGCTCGCACCGCGGCTGCCAGCACTTCTTCGTTTCGTCCCACTCGATCCGGTCGTTGATCTCGAAGTGGACTTTCGTGACCCAGGCGGGGTCGAATTTGCAGACCCAGCAGCCGGTGTTGTTGAGCAGCCGGTGGCCGTTGGGCAGGTGGTCGGCCGTGAAGGTCTCGGGCAGCCGGTGGACCTCGGCCGTGGTGAGCCGGCCGGCGGGCTTGAACGGGCTCGCCCCGGGCTTGGCGTACGCGGTCGAGGTGAGGCCGTCGTCGGACTTGATCGGCACGACGGCCGCGAGGACGTCGAGTTTGTGGGATTCGAGGCGGTCGATGAGCGTGTCGATCCAGCCGGCCGCGGGCGTCACGTCCGCGTGGAGCATCGCGAAGTAATCGATCCGCTCGCCCTTCACCAGCTTGTAGTTCAGGGCCGTGCACCAGAGTTCGTTGAACGTCCGGGCGAGCAGGGACGAGCCGAAGTGAAAGAACGAGAAGCCCGTCGGCGACTGCAGCAGCCGGTAGCGGCCCTTCGTGCCGGAATAGATCCGGCCGATGGCCGAGGCCCGGGCGTCGCCCGTGTACGTGGGCACGCCCACGAACACGACCGGCCGGGTATCGGGTTGCTGCGTCGTCGCCATGGGGTCCATTCCGTGCGGGTGAGAGAGAGCGATCGCGATCAATGGAGCGACTGGAAAGCACCGGCTTTGCGGTGCGCTCAGTCGCGAGGGTTAATTGTTCTTCTGGGCGGCCCGCTTCTCGACCAAGGCGACGCCGAAGTCGTAGTAGCCCCGCATGATCAGGCCGAGCTGATTGGCGTTCATCTCGACGGTTTCGATCACGGGGGTCTGGACGCCGTTGAGGAACACGGCCTCGACCGTCGGCAGAACGGCCGGGTCGGCCATCAGGTACCAGCGGGTGGAGGCCCCGCCCATCGCCGAGGAGGCGACGTGCGGCGAGGAGACGACCTCGGCGAGGCCGGCGTAGGGGTTCTTGCGGCCGGTCACCTTGTCCGTGCTGCCCGTGGCGACGACCTCGGCCGAGCCCATCAGCGTCGAGGCCTCGTAGAAGAGGCCCGGGCCGACGACGAGCAGCCGCGGCATTTCTTCGAGGGGCAGGCCGTCGGGGTCGGTCTGGCTGCCCCAGAGGGCCATGGCCGTCTTGAGGCCGGCGGTGTCGAGGGCGGCCGAGCCGGAGTTCTTGTAGTCGGCGTGGAATTCAAAGCCGCTGCCCGTGTTCGTCGTCGGGGCCCCGAGCAGTTTCCGCCACACGGCCCGGGAAAGGGTTTGATTCGCCCCGCGGGTCATGCGGATGGTGCGGCTGGCGAGCACGCCGGCGTCGTCGTTGACGAGGTCTTCCCGCGACATGCCCAGCATGATCGCCTTGGTCGAGGCCTGATTCGTGTACTTCTGCTCGCTGATCGACGCGTGCCGGATCTCGGCGTTCTTGCCGAGGTCGAGGAACTCGAACCCGCCGAGCAGCGTGATGTCCGTCTTCGCCTTGAAGTCCTTCACCGAACCGATCGCGGCGATCTTCCGCCAGGTCTCGTCCTGCGAGACGAAGTAAATCTTCGCCGTCTTGTTCGCGATGTTCTGGACGATCGTCGGGATCGTGTACGTGCTCGGCGCGCCGCCCGAGGCCTGCAGGTGGTGCGGCTCGTGGTTGGCGAAGCGGATGATGTTGGCGAGGTCCGAGGTGTCGTAAGTCTGGCCGCGGTAGCCGTTCCGCCGGGCGTGGTTCAGAAGGACCTGGCCGAACGACAGGCCCCGCACGCCGTACGCGTCTTCGGCCCGCTGGAGCTGCTGCTCGCTGAAGCGGCAGGCCTTGTGCTCGACGTCGAGGCCCATGTGCTTCATGAGGGCGATTTCGACGAGCTGCGGGTCGTTCGACTGCTGCTGCCGGTTGACGACCGTGCCGAGGTTCGCCCGATCGAAGCGGCGGAGCAGTTCGAGTTCGGTCCGTTCCAGCGTCCAGTTCGAGTTCATCGCCTGCTCGCCGACGGTCGAGATCGCGTCGATCTGATTCGGGTGCGCGTCCATCATCCGGCTGCACGCGTCCGTGATCGCGTTGCGGCGGGTCTGGTCTTCGCGACGGCGGGCGACGAGGTCGTTGAACGGGGTCGGGTTCGTCGGCTCCGGAGTCGGGGCCGGGTTCGGCAGCGGCGGGGGCGTGCCCGTCTCGGCCCGCCAGGCGGCCATGAGGGCGTTGCGACGGCCTTCGCTCAGGAGGCTGGCGTCGAGGCCGAGACTCTGCAGGTACGCTTCGAACGTCATGACGGTGCCTCTTAGAGTTTGGCCATTTGGGCCAGGGTGGTTTCGATCGATTGGATGCCGTCGATGAGGCCGAGCGTCTTCGCCTCGTCGGCGAGGAACACGCCGCCTTGCGTCACTTGCTTCAGGGCGTCGGCCCCGAGCCGGCGGCCACGTTGGACGCCCTTCGTGAAATGCTTCTGGGTCTCGTCCACCCAACGCTGCAGCTCGGCGGCCTGGGCGTCGGTAATGCCGTCCGGGCCCGCCCCCTTGAGCGGGCCGGAGCGGAAGACGCGGACCTCGGCCTTCGTCTTGCCGTCGGCATCGACCGGGGCGAGCTTGGCGGCGAGCATGGTGCCGACGCTGCCGATCGTGGCCGTGGCCACGGAGGCGAAGAGTCGGTCGGCCTGCGAGCCCGCCCAGTAGGCGGCCGAGGCGCCGACGTCCTCGACCTGGCCGAAGACGGGTTTCTTGTGGCGGGCGGCGGTGACGTCCTGGGCGAGGGCCTGCGTGCCCTCGACCGTTCCGCCGGGGCTGTCGATCGCGAGCAGGATCGAGGAGATCGAGGAGTCGGCCGCGGCCTGTCGGATCTGGCGGCGGACGTCAATCGTCGACGTGCCGCCCCCGCTCGGCCGCTGTTTCATCATCGTGCCCGAGATCGGGATCACGGCGACGGACCGGCCGTTCGCCTCGAACCGCTTCGGTCCGGGCGGGGGCTCGTCTTTGGGCGCGTGCCCCTTCCAGTCCGTGGCGGCGAAGAGTTCCGCGAGGCGGTGGCCGGCGTTCGGCTCGATGGCCCAGAGCCCGCCGTACTGGTCGAGGCGGGCGAATCGCGGGAGGTGGTTAAACGAGAACACGCTGCCCCCTTTCCGCCCGGTCGCGGTCGAGCTTCGTGTCGTCGTCGGTTTCGTCGTCGAGTTCTTCGGCCGGGTCGATCGGCTTCGTCGCCGGCGTGGCGACGGCGTTCGGGGCGGGGTTCGTGTCGAACGGGTCGGGCAGACCGAGCCGGATCCGTTCCTTTCGCTCGATCGCGAGTTGTTCGAGGACCTCCCGCCAATTGCGGCCCTCGGCCGCACACTCTTCGGAGAGCGTGGTGAGGCCGAGTTTGATCCGCTTCTCGGAGGCCTCGGCGTCTTTGAGCGGGTCGATCGAGCTGAAACCGTCCCATTGGAACAGCCAGTCGAACGAGTCGATGTCCGCGAAGCTTTCGGGGATCTCGCCGACGAGCCGCGCCTCGGCGTGCCATTTCTGGAATGTGCGATCGAGGACGGCGATCTCGATCTCTTCGCGGTCGATCCAGACGTTGCGGTGATAGGGGACGTGGTCGAGCCGGCCGGAGGAATAGTTGTAGCCGCTCGAATTCCCCGTCATCACGTTCATCGGGGCGTTGACTGGCCGGGCGATCTGATTCAGTTTCTCGGCGTTGAATTCCTTGTAAGAACTGGTCGGCTGCTCCGCCTTCACCTGATTCAATTTCCAGGCGGCGGGCAGGGTCATCACCATGCCGTTTTCGAGTCGGAAATTTTCCAGCGGAACGACGGGGGCCGGTCCGTCTTCGACTTCGCCGTTCGTTTCCATCACGCCGTTGATCGAGGCGGCGAATTCGGCCGCGCCGAGAACCGCGATGCCGTAGCGGCGGAGCTGGCTGATCACGCCCAGGGCGGAGACGAATTCCGAAATCCCGCGGATCTGCCCGGGGCGGCGGCGGCGGAAGAAGTGGACGACGTTCCCGGCGTCTACGACGGTGAATGACGACGTGTATTTGCCCGCCCATCCGTCGCCGGGGTGGGAGTCCTGGACGGCGTAGCGGCGCGGGTTGCCGACGTCGTCGTAGTCGATCCCGTCTTCCCATTTGCCGTCGGGCAGCTTCCCGCCCCAGGGCTCGCAGACGATGTCACATTCGAAGGGGTTGAGCTTCAGCTTGACCGGGTGCGCGAGCGACTCGTCGGAGTCGAACGACGCGAAGACTTCGCCGTCGAAGTTGGCCGCCTCGACCATCAGCCGGAGCGACAGGGGGAGCCGGGACTTCCGGGCCCAGCGGGCGAAGGACCGCTCGACTTTGCGGGCGTCGTCGGCGAGGTCGGGGTCGTAGCCGGTGAGTTGGATCCGCGGGCCGGTACCGATCAGATCGTACGCGAGCGTGCGGCCGAGGCCGGCCAGGTGCGGGTCGTTGTCGCGTTCGTACCGGGCCCGCTCGCGGATGATCTTGCGGACGGCGGGGTCGAGCGACGCGACCGGGCCGAGCGAGTCGGCGTTGAACCAGTGGCGGGCGTTGGTCTCGTTCGTCTGGGCGTGGTCGAAGCGGGTATTGCGGACCTGCTCGGCCTTCGCCGGCGAGAAGTACGATTTGAATTTGGTGAGGAGCCGGGAGAACATCAGCATTCCCCCTGCCCCGTCGTGCCGGGCCGATCGACGACGGCCTTCGCGACGCGGTTGAAGGCGTTGCCGATCTTCCGCGTACGCTGCGCGACTTCGACGAGTTTGAGGGGATCTGAGACGGTGACGGAGCGGCCGTCGACGGCCGTGGACGCGATGCCCTTTTCCGCGAGGACCGCGGCTTTGGCGAGGAGTTCGTCGGACGTGGGCGTCGGCATACCGTCATCGTCGAACGCTCACGACGACGGCGGAGTCTGTCGGGTCAGGAATCCGGGGGAAAAGATTCCATTAGCGGAACGGTTCCATTGGCGGAACGGGTTGGGGTTCTCGCCGCTCCGTGGTGCGGACTTTGAGGCCGCAGTGGCCGCAGACCCGGGCACGGACGATGCAGCCGTTCGGCCTCGAACGGGTCCAATAGACGACGAGCGGCTCCGCACAGTTTGGGCAGAGGATCCCGCCCTTCCGGCGGTTGCTCCGTGCAATGCGGTCGGCGATCGCGTGGTTGTCGCTCATCGGCGGAATCCCCCCATGCCTGCAGTCTGACGTTCCCGCTGCAGCGCGGCCATCGAAATCGGCTCGCGTTTCCCCTTCGGGGCCGCGTTCGGACGAGGCGGGGCCGGCGGGGCCGGGGCGGCATTCGCGATCGGCGGGACCGAGGTCGGCGTCTGGGCCTGGGCGCGGGCCATCGAGAACGTCGGCTTCGGGGCCTCGGCCGTGAGGGCCGTCGTCACTTCGCCGGCGAGGGCCCCGGCTTCCCAGGTGAGGCCGTCGATCGACGCGGCGACGAGCGAGAGGACCGACGCGTCCCAGAGGTGGTTGTCGCGGCGGTTGGGCTTGAGTTCCCAGAGGTCGACCGTGCGATCGCGGCCGGTGCGACGCGATCGGTACTCGGCGGTGAAGTGGTCGGCGATGAGCCTGAGTGGGGCCGGGACGTCGCCGAAGAAGCCGATCCGCCCGCCCGCCTCGGCGAACGGGATGAGCAGCCGCTCGGCGAAGAAGGACTTCCACTGGTTCGTGTCGAACGTGCAGAGCTTCGGCTTGCCCTTCTCCGCCCGCCGCGTCACCCAGTTCCAGCCCTTCTTCTCGCCGGGCCACTTCTTCCAGTGGGCCATGGGGTTTTCGTCGGGTCGGAGTCCGCGGCCCTTCGTCGCGGTGACGAGGTCCTTGTGGCCGGCCTCGCGGATCGCCCGGTGCACGGCGTCGGGGATGTAGCCGGAGTCGATGCAGAGCCGGGTGACGGTGAGGGGCTCGCTGCTTTCGACCGGGAATTCCGTGGCGAAGATCGCCTGTTGCAGGTCGCAAAGGCCCTGATAAATCCGGGCTTCCTCGCTCAGGTTCGGGTACCGCTTCGAGAGCGTGTTGAGGTTCGGGTCGTCGGCCCGGACGTAGGCCGCGGTCTGCGGGGGCCACGTGCCGTAGTCGAGGATCGAGCCGTTCCAGGACTCGTCGAACGCGGCGACCGTCCACCACAGCAGCTCGCCGCCGACGTCGACGCCGGCCGTGATCCGTGTGGTTTCGCGGCCGGCCGTGCGGCGGTCGAGCTTGGTGAGCCGGGTGATCAGCAGGTCGGCGTCGAGGGCGGGGATGTTCTCGGCCGCGGTCGGGTCGACGGGCTCGTTCTGGAACTCGGACATAAAGGCGTCGCCGAGGTCGAGGCGGAGATTGACGGCGTGCTGAATCGCGCTCAGCTCGTCGGGGTTGAACCGGGCCGCCCAGGGGACGTCAGCCCCGGCGTCCATTTGCCGCTGGTGTTTCTTGTAGAATTCGGTGGCAGGGACGCCGTGGGTCCCGCCGCGAAGGGACTCGCGGCGGATCGACGCGTACTGGTCCCACTTCTCCTGATCCGTCGGCCACGCGTTCACCAGCCTAGTACGGCGGCCGTTCCATTGCGGGTTTTTCTCGCGGTCGAGGATCTGATCCGCGAGGTCGCCTTTCCGAATAACCGTGCACGGGACGACGACGGCGATCTTCTTCTTCGGGCCGGCGAGGCCGAGGACGTCGCCGTTGAGGATCTCGAAGCGGCCCTGCGTCTGGGTCGGGCTGTCGGCCGAGTCCTTGGTTTGCGGGTCGTCGGTGATGACCAGGTCGGGCCGGAGGATCGAGCCGCCCGGGCCGACGGCCGAGAGGCCGCGGAACGAGCCGGTGATACCGACGGAGCGGATGACGCCGTACGCCGCCGGCGACCATTGCTTCGTCTTGCCACTCCCGATTTTGATCCGGGGCAGTTGGATCAGCTTCGCCTTCCATTCGAGGCCGACGGGCTCGCCGTCGAGGAGCTGGCCGCCGAACCGGCGCGTGCTCCCCTCCGAGGCCCGCAGCGGTTGGCACACTTCGGGGAAGTCCTCGTTCAGCAGGTCGTTCGTCTCCAGCTCGATCTTGATCTTCTTCAGCTCGTTCTCGGCGAGGCCGTCGGTCGCTGCGATCAGCACCACGAATTTGCGGAAGCCGTAGAGCATGGCGAACAGCACGGCCGCACGACAGAAGACGGACTTGCCCGATCCCCGCGGCATCGCGATCGCCTGCTGTCCGCCATGCCGGACGATCCGGTCGAGGTCGGCGAGAACTTGAATGTGGTCGGGCGACCAGTCGAGCGGGCAGTGTGCCGCGAGATAGGTTTCGATGAAGAGTCGCAGCGACCCGCCCGCCTTTTTTCGGCGGGCGGGTTTGAGACACTTCCGCAACGGTCCGATATCGCGCGTGGACTTGGATTCGTCGCGGGCCTCGGCCAGCCGATGCTCGCGATGCTCTTTGGAGTTGGTCTTCAATCGTGGCCGGCGTTCCCCCCGCGGCCATTCATGTCAATCTATCATTCTCCCTGAC
>ERZ869925.447-NODE-447-length-30773-cov-13.764405_pt1 | contig 30773 bp, 55 predicted proteins | sample MGYA00579311_ERZ869925 | MGnify/ENA primary metagenome ERZ869925 (study PRJEB32216, sample SAMN09231817) | wastewater metagenome | place: USA: Maryland | collected 2016-07-30 | study: EMG produced TPA metagenomics assembly of the PRJNA472060 data set (Reclaimed...
CCTACACGACGCTCTTCCGATCTGTTTTCTAAGTGCCGGTTACTAAGAAAATGACCCGTCCCCGGTATCTGCCGGCAGGGGTAGCGGGAGGCGGTAGCAGGGCCGTAGCGGGCCTAACGTGTAGGGTCTAGGGGTTTGTTGCTCTTGCGTCTATTACAGCTTCTATGAGCTGGTAGAAGTATTGCGGTGTTTCCGTGAGTAGAAGCCTCTAAATGATCTGCTTCGAATGGATCTTCTTCTTTCTTTCCTTCCCCGCAAATGTGGCAGATTACAGCGGCTAACCGTACGGCCTTGGCCCGGCGCTGGTAGTCCCCTCCGTATTGTCCGGTCTCCTTCTTTCGAAGTGCGCGCCTTGCTTCGTGAATTGCTTTGGCCTGCTCGGCGTGCGGTTGGCATAGGGGTTCCGGGGATAGGGTTCCGCATATCCGGCAGGGCTTCGGGAACTTCCTAATCTTTTCCCCAACCTTTCCCCTTGAACTGGATAGGCGGGGCTTCGTACTTCCTAGCCATTAGTTCGGCGCAGTTGGCGCATATCGGTTTATGCTCTTCGTCTTGAACGCTTCGGGTAATGGTGATAGTCATAGGGCAATTAGGGCAGGAATACAAGTAGGTAGGCATTAGGCCGAAAGCTCCCGCATATAGTCTTGGAGCGCGCTAAGTCTTCCGGTTCGATAACTGATATCGTTTCTCTCTAGCTCTAGATCCGAAGGCGCTTTAGTTTCGATAATGTGATCTTTGTTTACGCAATCCTTATGCCCGCAGACTCTAACGCCCGGAAGGTAAAGCCTAAGCTTCCTATCTATCGGGTTCATTTCTTCGTCTACTTCTCCCCACCAAGGACGGCAGATAGTTCCGGAGTATTTTATTTCTCTCGCGGGATTAGCTCGGCAGTCATAACAACGGCCGTCATAGATTCCCCTTGATCTTCTTTTCTCTAATGTTCTTTCGTCTACTTCAATTCCGCAACGTGAACAGTCCATAACTAATCCCTTCTTTTGTGGATCTCTTCCTTTAGTGCTTGGATAATCCCCGCGACGTCCGTATCCCCGAACGCGTCTATCTGTTCTACTTCTTCTAGCCAATTGATAATTGTTAGGCGCTCGATTTCTTTTCCTTGGTTGAACGCCTTTAGATATTCCTTTAGTTGCTTCATAGTTTGTAAACCGTTCCAGTAAAGTCGATTCCCTTTTCCAAGAAGAATGTAACCAAGCCGGGTTGGGAATCTTCTCCCGCTTGTCTCTTCCACCAACCCGAACCGTTGTCCATAGTGGCCGCTTGAATCCAGAAGCGAGACGTGCCGCGCGGTGTGGATCCTAGTTCGACTACTCGTAAATGGTGAAAGTGTCCGCTTACTCCGATTGTTGCCGCTGCTACTGGTTGGTTCCCGAATGCTTGTTGTCTCCACCAAGTCGGCACTTGATCCGGGCGCGGGCTTTGGTGTCCGTGCCATAGTCCCAAGACGTGAAAGCCGTCGTCGAAGATATCTAGGGCTAGGCTTTCGTCGTGCGGTTGCGGTTCAAGAAAGGTAATTGGAAGCCCTACTTCTCCAGCTAACCGCGCTAAAGTTCTTCCGATATGGATTCCCCAATCGTCGGTTCCCTTACCTATGCGTTGTTTGTTTATTCTAAATTGACAATGATTCGAAGCAACCGAAAGGTAGACAATTTGGGGAACGTAATCGGTTAGCGCTTTTAGAGTGTCCCAAGCCAAAGTAGTAGCCAAGTCCACTTGCTCCATAATGCTTAGGTCGTTTGTATAAAGCTGGTTAGCGTCGTTAGCGTTTATGAAGTTTTCTATTGTGTCGCCAACGTCGCAGAAGATAACCTTTGAAGGTTTTTCTTTCTTGACTTGTTGAATAAGCTTTTGCTTTGTTAGTTCGACTCGCTCGATTAGTTGGGCAGTCCCGCCGCGGTGATCTACTTTCCCTACTTGTAAGTCCGACCAAAGAACAACTAACGCTTTATCGGTTTCTGAAACGTGTAAAAATTTCTTGTTTTTCTTTACAGCTTTCTTGGCTTCGGCATAAAGTAGCGGAAGATTTATCCCCGAAATTTTTTTCCGAAAGGTGAACCGGAAGGAAGTTAGGAATTCCCCGCCTTCTTTCTGCTGCCACTTGGAAACCCTTGGCGTTCCAATTACTTCGAACTCTTCCGGGTTCATTCCTGCCGCTTCTAGGAATTCTTCAAAGCTTGCGGGCGATTCCGCGTAAGGCGTCGTAGCCTCTCCGGTGTTGCCGTCAAACATTACGCCCGGCCGCCCAAATGGTGTCGGTTCGACTTTTGTAGCGGGTTGAAGGTTTTCTAACAAGAGCATTCGCCTTTCCTGTGGCGGTAAATTGGGTGTTCGCTAATCATTAGTCCCCGAGCTTTTAGTTCCCGAGCTAGGGCAATCGAAGCCCAATCTGGATTAGCTAAAGCGGCGATTAGGATTTCTTGATCTTTCTTTTCCAGCTTGTCGAGTATCTTTCTAACCGCGCAACTTACTTTTCTAGGCGTCGGCTTTAGGTCTTCCAGCATTTTCTCCCCTTACTAGGTTTAGAGCTAAATCCCCGATTTCGGGTTCAAGTACAGCGTATTCCAATTCCCAAGCTTTAGCCATAAGCCGGGCCAAGTTTTTTCGAATTGCTTCAAAGTCTTTAGACCAAACCAAGTTATCGTCATTTAGTAGATCTAGGGCTTTAGAGAATTCCTCCACGTCGTTTCCTTTCAATAAGCCAGAGAGTCAAAACGTAGCGGAAATAGTGGAATTCCCGGCGAAAGCTAAAGGGCTTTCTTACCTTGCGGTGTTTAGCCCTCGACAATTTCGACAACCTTTTCCAGCATTTCGATATCTAGATTTGTAATAATCACCGCGTCTTTTAGCAGTTCGTTTACAATTCTTTCCCTCTCGCTTAGGACGCCTTCGATATAGCCCTTGCGGAAGAAAATAGTGTTTGTTCTACTCTTCTTCTTGTTTTTCCAATTGCGCCTGAAGCCACTCATTGAATTTCACCATATCCCTTTCTAGTTCGTTTATCATTTTGCCGTAAGTCTCCAGCTCGATTAGCAGAAGATCTAGTTTGGTTTCTAAGTCCATTTCAATTCCTTTATGTAGAGTTCGGCACGCTTTAGGCCGATCAAGATTCCGGTTTCGTCTAGTGTCGAAGCCGCTTCTTCTTGCTTTAGAATTTCTTCGTTTAGCATTGTCAAAATTCGATTGCGTTCGTGTTGGATTCCAGAATTAAAAGCCCGGACGCTGCTACTTGCGATTATGTCTTGTAGGTCGCTCATTTTCTTTTTCCTTTTATTAGTTTGATTGCGTTTTGATAGCTGAATGCGGAACAGTCTTCGGGATAACAGCCGATTTCGCATAGCTCGTTATGCTTGGCGTAAGGCTTTAGCAATTTGACTATTCGCTTTCGCTCCGCCTTGACTCCGATTTCTATTCCTTGCTTTTCTGCTTCTTCGATTAGATCGTGGAAGGCGTGTCTTTGATACTGCTCGGAAAGTGTCATCTTTCGGCCTTTAGGCTTTCAACAATTCCTTCGATTTGGCTTTCAAAGTCCCAACTGTTCTCACCGCGGACGGCTTCGAGCATTTCGATAATTCTTTGGCGCTCTTGTTTAGCTCCGTCTTGGAATGCGTCTTCGCTAATCTTCCAAATAACTTGTTGAACCCTTTCTACTGCTCCGGTCATAGTCCCATTTCCTTTAGTCGTCTTTCCTGATCCTTTTTGTAGCGTCCTTCTATTTCTTTGGCTATGTCTTGGACGTTGATTGGGATTCCTTCGTGCGCTTCGATAAATTCAAGAATTAGTTCGCGCTCTTCGCGTCGCCCGATTGTAATTCCTTGATCTACTCCGTCGTAATATCCGCGAGTGTATTCGTCTTCCTTCATTTGCTTTCCACCTTCGGCCTGCGGTCGATTTTGATTAGTTCGCCGACGATTAGGTTTAGCGTTCCCGGATCTAGAAGTCTTTCAATTGTTAGCACTTCCAAAATGTTTTCTACTGCTTTCTGTTCGTCTCTGCGGCCCTTGTCATAGTTGTAGTTAGCGAGAAATTTCGTTGGCGTAAACATCTGGATTCAACCCCTCTACTAGCTCTAGAATCTTCGCAACTGCCTTGGTTGGAACTGGATTGGTTGCTTTGATCAAGCGAATAATTTCGTCGCGCATTAGTAGGCGGCCCATAAAGATTCCGTCTTCTCTAATGCTTTGAAGGTTGTACTGATTCGGATTGTAATCATCATTCCCGAAGTCAATTGCCGGGTTAGTCTTGCTTGCCATTTTCGTTCCTTTCTAAGAACTGATTTTCTAGGTACGTCAAAAGTTGAAGCTGCGCGGTGTATTTGTAGAGATCTAAAGCGCGGTTGTCCGTGCCGGTTTTGTTTTGCTCTTTTACGTATTCGTGTCCGACTTTTAGGATCCGACGAAGAACGAATTCAACTTCATTCATCTTTCGGCCCGCCTTACTATCGTGATAACTCCAGAAAGCCAAAGAATCAAAAAAACACCGCCAAAGAAAATTAGCCCGGCGTTTTGTCTGATAAATTCGCTAGCTTGTAGAAGTTGAACCAAAAGCATTACGGCAATTGTGTCGAATGCCATTAGAGATACTTCCTAGCCATATAGTCCACGGTAAAGATTGTAAGAATTAGAATTCCAAAGACTCCGAGTGTGTAGCCAAGAAGAAGATCGTGCTTTTGAAGCTCCCAACTTCCTACAAGGATTGCGGCGTAAGCAATAGTTATTCCGATTAGTTTCATTAGGCCATTACCTTTCTTTGAATTTGTTCTTTCAGTTCGTCGTAGGTTTCGCGCGCTAGTCGCTCGTTTAGGTCGCTGCTCATAGAAGTAAACCATTCCGACCAATGGGCCGATTGGTTTTTGATTTCAACCCGGAAGACGCGTCCTTCTTCTGCGTTGTTATGAGTTAGCTCGATAAAGTTTCCGTCTTCGTTTTCTAGGCGATTTATTACGGTGATTTTTTTCATTTGACTTCCTCCACGGATCTAATTCCAACGTGCGGCCGTCCAATTGCGAACTTGGCGATTGCTAACCAAGCTTCTTTCGCAACTTGCTCGGCGTCCTTTCCTTTTGTTAGAAGTGTGTTTCCGCTTAGGTAAGTGATTCTGAAGGTTTTCATTTTTTATTCTCTCCGGGAAGGCTTACGCCTGTACCCTTTCAAGCTTGTCTGCCTGTCCGGCGGTAATGAAGTTGAAGTAGCGAAGGGCAACAATTAGATTCTGGCCGGAGAATGCTGCGAACTGCTCTTCTAGAAGCTTCGCTGCGTCGGTTGGGTTTGCGCCTTTGTTTACTAGTCTCTGGATCATCTGTTCTTTGTTCATTTCTTTTCCCTTTCTTAGCCCCGGCTTTCCCGGTTAGTAATAGCTAACCATAGATTTTTGGGAATTTTGGCAAATTTTGGGAAATTTTGGGAAATTTATTGAAATGTTATCTAATTGTGATTATTTCGGCGCATTCTAGCGCTTTTGAAGAAGATTTGAAGCCCTAGGAGGCCCGTACGCGGGTTTTTATGGCTTGGTTAGAGTCTTTACCCTTATCAAAGCCCCGGGCCGTCTATCGTCCGCGTAGAGCTTCTGCGCCTGAATGGCAACTATTCGAGAGTCGTCCGCAAGGATTCCCGCGTCGGTGAGCGAATCCCCAACCGCTCGAATGAGCTTGTCTAGATCCGGAGTTACTGAAGGAAGTTCGCGGGTCGCGGTTTTTGGTCTTGGTAAAAAGAAAACTACGGTTAGCTCTACCGGGTCGTTTATAGGTGTCCAGCTTTCGCCAATTAGGTCGAGAGCTGCGAAGACTACGGCATTTCTCCAACGCTTATGCTTCGTTGAATTCACTTGGACGATTCGCCCATTTATTACGGAGTGTGATCCTTGGGAAGCCGGGTCGCCTTCGACGTTAATAGTTAGGTCGTACATATTGGTTCCACGCTTCGGTAATCGCTGCCCAAACGTAAAAAAGTCCGAAGACTAGCCCCGCTCCGTGTAGGAAGCCGGAACTTTCCGAAGCAAATTCGATAAGAAGAATTCCGGTCAAAGCGGGGACTAGCCAACGGATAAACATTTAGAAGGGAGCTTCTTCGTGAGTCGGAACCATAAGCGTAGGTTCCTTGTCGCCTTCTAGTTTGATTGTTGCAAAGTTGATCGACAAGTTCACTACGGTTTTGTCTTCCCCTTCTTTGTTCTTGTAGTTTCCAATCGAAGCCGAAAGAAGTCCGCGAGCGGAAACCTTCTGTCCAACTTGGAGGGTTGAAGTTGGAGCGTCTAGCCAAGCCGTGTATCTTGCGTCGCGCTTTTCGCCGTCTTTCGATTTGAACGTTTCTAGGATCTGTACGCCTTTATTGCCAAAGACAAGTCCGACGACTTCCCCTTTTACTTCTACTGTTGCCATAGTGTTTCCACCTTTCTTTTGTTGTTTTTACTTTACTAGGAAGCTAGGACTTTTTGATATGTTCGGGATTACAACAATCCAAATGCCCGCAAGTGCGGATCCCGGGAAGAACTGGTTGGCCTTCGTACATTGGCTTGGTAAGGGTCTCGGCGTCAAAGTCGCCCTGCCACGGAAGGCACTTGGTATTCCCATACTTGACGATAAGAGACTTGCCCATTTTACAGTCTTGGCAACGGACGCCCGTCTTTGGTTCGTCCAGCTTGACGCGCCAAATATGCCCGCAACGGTTACATATCGCTTCGTTCTCTTCCACCGCATTAGCGTATCAGTCCTTGATAAGCCCGGCTTGAATTGCGGCGTTCCGGCAACAAGGATCACACGTTAGAAGCCTTAGACCGTGCGCGCAAATCGGGTGCGGGTCGCCGACTCTTGCGGGTTGCTCTTCCCTTGGTCGATTGCGTAGTTCTTCGTTCTTCCGGCGCTCTTTGATCCGTAGGGCAAAAGCGATAACGTGTTTGGCCTCCACATAGCCAATAGACTCTTCCCGTTGCGCTTCGATTACGGCCGCCTTGGCGTCTGCGAAGTCTAGGTAGCCAATTAGGTCAAACCAGACTTGTAGCTTTTCCGGTGTCAATTGTCGATTGTCAATTGCCGAAAGGTATTCCATTAGCTCCTTTAGTTCACTCTTAGTCATTAGCCCATTCCTCCAAAGCCTTTTTGTCGTCTTTCTTTCGTTGCGGTAATGGCCCATTATTCCAAGCTTCGGCGTTCAACCAAGTAGCCGGGTTCTTTATGAATTGCTTTTCTGGAAGGTTCGGATCTTGGGCATAGCGTTTAGCGCCTTCGATTACTTCGAAAAGGTCTTGCGTCTTAGCGGCTTTTCTGAATGCCCTTAGCGCTGCGCCTTTGTCCACCTTCTTAGGGTAGTTCTTCCAGAATTCTTCAAAGTGATAATTTTGAAAATCATCTATTATTCTCTCGTTATTCTTTAAGTTGTTCTTCTTAATATTGTTGTTCTTATGTAGCGGATTGTCCTGCGTAGGGTTATCCAACGTAGGTTCGGCCAACGGGTCTTGCGTCGTATAAGTGAAGCCGCCTAGATATCCCTTTTCGTTCCGCTCTCGATCTTCGGAGCGCGACAAGTAGCCCGCTTCTAGCAGTTCATTTATTAGCGTCCGGATTGCGTCGCGTCCAATCCCGTTTGCGTGAGCTAGATTCTCTTGGCTAATCCTCCAACCGGGAGCGTGCGAAAGAAGTTGGGCTAGCAACCCTTTAGCGCCCAAAGAAATTCTAGAATCCCTTAGCCACGCATTAGGAATTTGCGTAAAGTGATCGTCGAATGAGTGATGTCCCCTAATTAGTGGCATTTTGCTTCCTTTCCTTCGGTGGATCTAATTCCCCAATTTGAACGTTATAGCAATTTATAGTTGGAACCCAACCATTCGAATTATCCGTTTGACTCGGGTTCCAAGCCTTCGCTGTCTGCTCGAACCGTTCTAGCCCGATACTACCCAAAATAAAGCCCTTAGAAAACCGATTTATTTGGTCGGACTTCCCGGAGCTTAGAAGGCTAATAAACAAGAAATAGTCTGGCCTTTGGTGATCGTGATTGTAAGCCGGAACGGTACAGTCATAGCTTGGAATTGGAACTACTGTTCTTTCCTTGGTTTTGAATTCCAAGGTTTTCCATTCCCCTTTAACCTTTACCCGGACGTCATAGCCCGTAGAAAAGACTTCTTCCAGCTCGAACCCTAGCCCTCGGAGATAATCCATTCCAAGAAGCTCCCCTAGCGCTCCAACTTGATTGGCTTGGAGTCCGCGCATACTTCTAGAAAGTTGCCCGACTTGTTCGGCCCTTTGTTGCGCGGCTTCAAGAAACGGCCGTGCGTCTACCTCTATCAATTTTCCCTTTCATTCCTCTTCCGGTGCTTCCGTTCTTGCTCTAGTAAAGTTATCGTCTAGTAAGAACCAACCGTCAAATAGGCGCGCCGGAGTTTTTTCTGGATTCTGCCATGCGGTTAGTTTCCACCCATAAGACCTAGCAAGTTGCGCGAAAGTTGAACTTGATTCCATTAGCCCATTTCCCATAGAACAAAAGACAATAATGTTCGACGGGCGATTACGCGCCTTACTGCCGCCCATTCCCCTATTGGCGCGGTGTTGGGGAACCAACTCCGGCCCGGTCGTTCCACAATGCGGACAAGCCTTGTCTCGGTCTAGGTATTTTTGAAATTCCTTTTTATTCATAATTCGTCCGTTCGCGCGAAAAAGCCCAATTTTTAGGTTTTTCTAAATACTGATTTACCGGTTTTTGTGTGTACACGCGATTCTTGCGATTGTTTAGCGCCGTGTCCAATCGTTAGGGAATTATTACGATTGTTTATTCGTCTTCCCAAGGATCGTACTTTTTGGCGGGAAGGTCTAGCCCGGTTCCTGAATAATCTGCGCTGAATCCAATCGTTGAAGAAGTTTCGTAGTCTCTCAAATTCTGAATATCTTCTGAAGTCGGAGCAGGACAGGAGTGGCGGCGAATCCAATTCTTGTAAAGCTGCGTAGCTTCGTCTCCCGACGCTTGAAATGTGGCCCCGCAAGAGCATTTTTCTCGAATCTTCATCTAGCGCCAATCCTCCGCCCATTAGTCTAGCTCCGCCATTGAAGTTCCACGTTCCGGCTAATGACGGCGGTCATAGTGGCGGTATCTGACAAGACCTTCATCTTGGTTTTTACCCGGTTGAACTCGGCCCGAGCTAGATCGGCTTTTAGCTTTTCTTCTACCGCTTGGAGTTTAGCCACCGCTTGGCGGTCTGCTACCGTGCCTTGGGAATTGAGAAAGGAAAGCGAAACGGCCTTGTCATATGCCGCTTCCGCGTCCGCTAGCTTTACTTCTGCGTCGTATAACGCCGAAGCCCCTTTCTCCATTTCCCGGCTAATCCGTTGAAGTTCTTCGACGATTTGGCCCGGCGTCTCCATTAGGCCATTTCTTCCGCGGTTAGCTTGATCCAATTTAGAATTTCCGCCGAAGCCTTGGCGGTCTTAGCTTCGGAATAAAGAAGACGAAGAGCGTCTAGATCCTTATTCTTGGCTAACTCTCCGGCTTCTGCTAGCCAATCACGGCTTGGAAGTTTTGGCGTTTGACCGCGGGCAACCTTTTCCATTTCTTCACGTGTTACCCGCTTATTGCCGCTAAAGGTGTAGTTAGCTAAACAACGACCAATTGCGGAAGTCTCCGCATTCTCTAGGGCCGAAGTTTTATTCGCCATTCCAACGCCGTCCACTTCGAACGCCCAACCAGTAGTCTTTGGAAGATTTCTTGCTTGGTCTTCTTGGTTTAGGTAAAGACGGGCTTCAACTACCCAAGTTCCAACTGCTCTATCTTGCGGGCTAGTGTGATTGACCGTAGTAATTCGAGCGTCTTGGGCAATCGGGTTGCTCCAAAACCTACGGAGTCTTTCCTCCACGGTTTCGTAGTCGTTGAGATTGAATTGTGCCATTTCTTACTTTCCTTTCTTTTCGTGATGTAGGTAAGGGTTTCCCATTCCGCGAGCGCGCAGACTTATCGCGTGTTCGCCGTAAACGATTCCCCTTTTCTTTCCGCCCATAGCCTTTAGGACTCGGCTTTTTAGTTCGGTAAGCCTTTTTTCTGATTTCTCAAATTCTGATAAAGCGTTGAAGTAGTGAACGCCTAGTTCGTCTAAGTGTTCTTCGCCGTCCTCGATCTTAGGGTTCATAGCGCGGATAGTTTCGAACGTGGAATTGCTTCCGTCCCAATCTGGCATTTCATTCTTCAAGACCGATTCACGGAACCGGTAAGCGGCCGCAACTAAGGAAGCTGCTTCGAAAGAATCCCATTCAACTTCGAATTCTTGGTAAGTTGATCCCGCAAGAGCTACCAACTTAGCTTCTTGAATTCCAAAGACGTTCATATACCAAAGAACTTGCGCCCGATAATGTTGCGGGACTTCGCTCCAGTAGTCGCGCGAAAACTTGACTTCGATAATGCCCCAAGTTCCGTCTGGCTTTCTATACAAGGCGTCTGGATTAGCGCGCTGCCATTCAAATTCTTTATGGCCCCAAGTGCCAGTAGTGAAGATTTCTAAATCCGGGTGATCTTCGGCAAAGATTTCCAAGATAGGCATTTCTAATTTTGTGCCTAGTCTCATAGACATATTAGGTTCGAAGTCGTCGGGAATTTGCTTGGTCTTTTTTGCCCATTTTGTTATTTGGCTCTCAAATGGAGAAAGCCCGGCTATTGCCCCAATATCGGATCCGCCGACTGCTCCGGCTTCGTCTCGTAATGCGTGCCATTCCTTGGAACCATTTTCAAAGTTGCCAAGAAGAATTGCGTCCCCTAGCTCTTCAATTTCTAATTCTTTTATCAATTTTGCTTTTCCTTTCTTTCTAGGCGGTTATTCCTGTAAGGTCTAACTTATGACTACCCTCCGACAATTATTAGGCATAGAGCGCAAATACCTAGAGCTTCACGAAGCAATACGCAACGCCGGTTCCGTCGAGTGTGAAGAACTGCCCGACGTGTTTTTTGCCCAAGAAGCTAGCCGGGACGCGCAGAAATTAGTGGAAGAAATAGCAAAGAATATGTGCCAATCCTGCCCAATTCGGGTACAATGCCGGGACTACGCCCTATCGACCAAAGTCTACGGGATTTGGGGAGGAACTACTTACGAAGAACGCTACTCTTCGTCCGGGACGTGAGTAATCGCAAGAGCGGAGCCGCCCACGGCAAGAACGGCCGCGGCAACGTTTAGAATCTGCCCGCCCATTTCTCCGGTGATTGTGCCGATCGAAATTAGTAGCGGAACGGTTGCGGCAATAATTCCATAAATCCATTTACGAACGTGTGGCTTTAGGTCTAGCATTAGTCTTCTTCTTTCTGATAAAGGTTTACGTCTTCAAAGGTAGCACTAGCAGTATACGCCGTAAGAATGATACTGATTAGAGCAACCCCGCCAATAACCAATTGAACGCTGACTTCCTTGTCAAAGAAGAAAGTCCCCATTCCAAAAATAATCATTACGAAGCCTAAGCGATAACCGCCATAGATTAGCTTCCGGCGATACTTCCAAGAAGGCCCGGTAGAGTCTTCCCCTTCTTGTTCGCGAAGAAGCATAATCGCGTCGAAAATTTTCACTTTAGTTTTTCCAAAGCAATTTGAGTTTTTATGTAGCTAGTCGGTTCGGTGTACCGAAGCCCCTTGTTATTCCAAACGTAAATTTTGCCCCGCTGAATTTCAAAGTGTAGGTGTGGCCCGGTACTTTCTCCGGTATTGCCGGACTCGCCGAGCTTCTGCCCTTCAAGAACCTTATCGCCAACCTTGATTCCGGCTTCTTTTATTGAACCCTTCTTCAAGTGATAGTAGCCCGAAGTAATCCATTCGCCGTTTATTTTGTGTCTTAGTCGGACAATGTAGCCGCCGCCTGCGGGTTCGCCGTTAGGAAACTTTAGGCGGGACGCTCCAGCGAAAACAACGGTTCCCCGAGCAATTGCGTAAACGGGAGTCCCAACTGCTACGCCGTAATCTACTCCGTTATGGTGTTTACGGATTTTTTCGATCGGGTGAATTCTCCAACCATAAGGGGAAGTAATTTTTGGAATTGGTTTGTTGAATGGAAAACGCATAGTTCTATTTTACAACGAAAGCGATTAGGGCAGAAACGAAGCCGGTAATACCTGCCGCTAGTCCGGTGTAAGCGATTTTTTCAATCCAAGCTAGACGCGCTAAAGTTAGTTCCACTTCGCGAAGACGGTTTGGAACTTCGTCCAAGTGATCTAACTTTTCTAAAATTTTGACAAGCGTTTCGCCGTGTTCAAGTTGTTTAGCGTAAATTGCTTGTTGGGTAATTCTTACTCCGGTTGTTTCTTCTCCCATTAGTTTTCAATTGCCCCTATTGCTTCTGAAAAATCCATTATTTCCCAAGCTAGCGTTGATTCGTTCCACGAGTAGCTAAAGCCGTCAGTTGGGTAAGGCTTTGGAGACTCCCAAAGACAAGTAGATTCATTTAGAAGCCAGCTATTAAAAGGCTTAGGGGGAATAAAGGCGTCGCGAATAGCATCATAAGTAAAGCCAATTCCTGCGTAGTTTTTCCTTATGTTTCCGTTGTAGCTTGTTCGTTTACAGGTTTGGCCCCTGAAATTTCCATACCAAGTTTCAGGGTCTAACCCGTCTATTAATTCAGTTTCATCTATTCCGACTATTACATCCATAACGATATTGTTTTCATCTAAGAAAGCGTAGTGTGCCATTATCCGAAACTCACCAATCCTGTTCCTTCTGTAAAGGTTGTTATTGAAAAATCTCCGCTTGTAGTTGTTGTCCCCGTAAGTCCAGAACCAATAGTAATAGGAAATGCTGTTGCGTACTTTAGAATAACGACCCCAGAACCGCCGTTTCCGGCAGCAGAATTGTCAAATTTGCTTGCGCCACCACCGCCACCTGTATTAGTAGTTCCTGCGGTTGGTCCACTTGCCCCAGCACCGCCACCACCGCCACCAGAGCCACCAGTTCCACCAGTAATGTTTCCAGCACCGCCACCACCGCCAGCTCGAGTAACGGCACTTCCAGTAATAGAAGAGCTTAAACCAACACCACCATTTCCAGAGGCAGCTCCAGTAGCACCAGCAGCTCCAGCACCGCCACCGCCACCACCACGATAAGGCTGGTCATTACCAACGCTACCTTGTCCACCGCTATTACCCTGCCCGCTTGTTCCTGTTCCGCCAGTCCCAAGGCTAGGACCACCACCACCACCAGAGCCGCCGTTGCTACCATTCGAAAGATAGCCACCGCCACCACCGCCACCAGTAGCCGTAGTAGTCGCAAAAACCGAGTTAGCTCCGTTTGTTCCGTTTCCCGGTGTTCCAGTGCCAGCTTTTCCAGCACCACCAGCTCCAACAGTTACAGTAACATCATCACCGGGCAACAGAATACTTGCGCCAGTCAGGTAACCACCAGCACCGCCACCGCCACCACCAACTCCACCTTGACCGCCACCACCACCGCCACCGCCAGCTACGGTCAAAAATTCTACATATACAACAGCAGTTCCCCCACCACCAAAAGTTTTGTATTCGCTTCCGTCCCAATATTCGAAAGCGTCTTGGTCTGTTAGATAAGTAACCATTCCAGTAGTAGCCGTTGAAATAGCGGAGCTTCTAGCAGTAGAATCTGCAAAAGTCATAACGGACTGATCCATAAGAAAAGTATTAACGTCGGAAGCTGATAAAACTTCCCCCGCAGTAAAGGTTTTTCTTGGCATTAGTTTCCTCTAGTCTTCTTGTCTAGATTGTTTTTAGAGAGAAGCATATTCAGTTCCGTTCCAGTATTCGAAAATGTCTTGGTCTATAAGGTAAGTAATCATACCTTGGCTAGCAGTTCCGATAGCCGAACTCCGGGCCGTTGAATCCGAGAAAGTCATAATTCGCTGATCCATTAGAAAAGTGTTAACGTTTGAAGCCGATAGCACTTCGCCGGCGGTAAAGGTTTTTCTTGGCATTGAATTCCTCTTGTTCTTTCTTTAGTTTATCAGTAGCCAAGGCGGTCGTCGTCTAGTTGTCCGAATAAGTCGGAATCAAGAATAAATATACCAAAATTCAGGGTTTCAAGGGTAAAACTAACCCGCTTCAAATTAGGCTCCCAAGAGTGAGCAACCCCGATAATTCTAGCAGGAAGCTGAATTGCCGGCGGAATTCCGCTAGGCAAGAATCTAACCTGAACAATATCCCCAATTTCAAGGTCTAAAACGGCGGCAGTTCCAACTTCGTCCAGCTTATCAAGAACCACGGAAACGGACTCAAACCGATAAAGCGGTTCCTGATAAGTGGCTAAGAGAAAATTAGCTAGGCTTTCTAATTCGTCTGGATTTTCTACCAGTAGATTTGTAGACGAATAGGTTCTAGCTCCATAAAAAGCCGAAGCAATTTCATTTTCTACTAGAACTTCTTCGGGAACTACGTCAGTATTAGCTAAGAAAATGCGCGTGTAAAGATTTTCTGAACCGTAAACGGCTTGAACTCTAGCAAATGGAATTTTGATAGAGCTAGAAGGAGCCGGGTCATCAGAAAAAACTAAATCTGGATTATTAGGGGAAGAGTTTCTTTCCTTGAAAACAATTTTTCCGTCTTTAGAAATAAACAAGTTTCCAAATTCCGAATTGGCTACAAGCTGTAGGTACTCTAGAACTCCGACACCTTCTTCGGAGTTGTCAAGCATTAGAGTATTGCCCGGTTCAATATCTCGAAGAGCAGAAGGCCACGCTACTTCCGGAAGATCTAGGACACGTTCGATTCTTGCTCCAGAAAGTTCGCTGGGCGGATTTAGATCGTCGATAGAAGCGTTAGCTAGTGCGGAGAAGGCATCCGCAACGTCAATTCTTACCGTGGAGCGAGCGCCCGGATCGTACTGTAAATCGAAATCTTCAATAAAGCCGACGTAAACGGGAACGTCATTAGCAAAAATTCTTATTTCTCTACGCGGAACCAACTGCCCATAATAAAGACCGGGTTCATATAATGGATCAAATAATCGGTCGGAGTTATCTAAAACAATAGAAGAAATACCAGCGTCGATACGATCTAGAGCTTCGCTCTTGCCTCGTCTTGTTGAAACGCTTCTAACGCGTTCGGAAATATCGTAAAAAAGAAGTCCTGCCAAAATATATTGCGTGTTATCTAGAACGCCTTTTATTGAATCGTCTAGTTTGAAGCCTACGGGAGTGTCTGATCCTAAGTCGAATCCAATTTCAACTTGCGCGGTAATCATTACGCACCCTGCCAGACCGGGCCAGAAGTTCTCTCGTAAGCTCTAACCGCGTCTATAACCGCCTTGCCAATTGCCGCTCCAGAATCAAGCCCGCCGTTTATGTTTACGTTGTAAATTGTCTGTTGCGCTTGGGTTCCAAATAATGCTTGGGTTCCCGTCATACCAATTTCTCCCGCAACGGTTCCAAGCTCTGCGTACCCTTGATTGATAGCGTTTAGTCCGCCAATTCCACCCGAAACCAAGTTGGCCGCTAGTTTTGCCCCAGCAATTGGGCCGGCGTTTATGACTTGCTGAAGAAGCTTAGGATCTAAGCCCATAGAAGATAGCTTGGTAATGTTGGCCGAAAAGGACTTTACTCGAGTTAGAAGCTTATCCATATTGCGGATAATTGAATCCGTCGAACCGCCAAGAGCTGGAAGAGTAAAAGCGCCAAGAATGGATTCTTTGATATTGCTAAAGGTCGAAGTTACCGCGTTGGCGAATGACTCATAGACTCTTTGCTTTTCTGCCAAAATAGCGGCTTCTCTTGCGGCCTGCTCGGCGGCGGCTTGGGCGGCTGCGGCTGCCGCTTGGGCTGCGGCTTCTGCGGCTGCGCTTGCGGCTGCGGCTGCGGCTTGTTGCCCGGCTGCGGAGTTTTGATAGCTCTTCGTTAGGTTGGCAATAGCCTTAGTGCCGTTTTTGTTTATGCGCTGGATAGCGGCGTTAGCAGTTTTGATTGGCGTTGAAGTTCCAACCAAGGAAGCGGCGACGTCTGCCGAAAGTCCCTTGGCAATAAGCTTAACTTCCTTAGCTGAAATTTTTGCTTCTTTTGCGTTGTTGGCCGTCCAAGCTTGAAGTCCAGTAGGATCCTTCTTGACCGAACCAGCTCCACCTGAACCGCCTCCAACTAAAGAAGGCAATTCAAAAGCCGGAGCTTTCGGAACGGGTTGTCCCGTGCGAAGATTGTATGCGTAGTCTTCCATAACCGAACCGCCGGTAGCCCTTGGCATAGAAGCAACGGCGTTGCTAAAGTCTCTAGCGGCGCTAGCGGCAGTTCCGTATTTACTTGCGGCCCAATCGGCGTCTTGTCCCGATTTTAGAACTGCCGTTCCAAAACTTGTAACGGTCGGAGTTGTTTGGCGGTAAGTCGAATCCAGTTCGGTTGCGCCTTGAATAATGAGACCAAGGGCAACAACTAGCGCGCCAATTCCAGTAGTAATCAAAGCAATTTTGAATAGCTTTAGAGCGCCGGTAGCTAGTCCAATTTTGCCCGCTGTTACCGTAAAGGTGTTGCCAAGAATAACTGCGGCCGCGTTGTAAAGTCCGGTCGTTACCTTGACCGCGTTGTAAGCGGTGTTCATAGCCCAAAGCGCTCCGACGACTTTCATAATTGTTTCTGCGTTTTGAACTAGGAAAGTGATTAGATCCACAATTGTTTTAGTAAATGATTGCCAATCGACGGAAGCAATTGCGGCCTTCATTTTTTCGCCAATTTCTGGAGCTAGTTCCCTAAGCGCTGAAACCATTTCGCGAAGAGCGGGCATAACTATTAGGGTTGCTTCTTCGCCTAGTGCGCCTAATTCGTGATTAAGAAGTTCAACCTGCCCGGCGAATGTTGCGGCGTAAGCTTGTCCGCTACCGCCAAATTGTGCTTGAAGTTCGCCAAGAATAATTTTCTGCGCTCCGAGAATATCCCCGGACGCTTGAAGGGTTTTGATTTGTTCTTTTTGTTGTTCGGTAAAGCTAACGCCTACACGGGTAAGAGCTGAAACGCCTTTTGTTGGATCGTTTAGGGCTTTACCAAGACGGATAGCTTCGCCGGAAGCGTCGGTTCCCATAGCTCTAGCAAGGTCTACCGACATTTTTACGGCTTGGTCGAAGATATCGTTGTTCGCGCCAACTTGGTTTTGAATGTTGCGGAAGGTTAGAAGAAGGTTTGCGCCTTCCTGAATTGTCTCCGCTTCGCTTGCGGTTAGCTTTTCAAGGTTGCCCGCTAGGTCTTGAATGTGTTTGGCCGAGACTCCTGCGGAGTTGCCCATAGACTTTAGGACGGCTTCGGTCTGCGCATTTATCTTTTCAATACGTGCTAGATCCCGAGCGGACTTAGTAATAATGGCCGCGGCCCCGGCGAAAGCCGCTCCCGCTAGTGCGAAGTTTCTTCCTAGATTCTGGAAGTTGCCCCGAACCTTATTTAGCTGGTATTGTGCCTGCTTGATTCCCTTAGAATCAAAGACGGTAACAATCGGAATTCTAACTGCCATTATCTAACCCTTAATTTCACGTTTACACGATCGGCGTACTTTTCCAAGATTCTTCTAACGCCGTCTTCTATTGACTCTTCTTTTTTCTCAAATCCGGGATAGACGAAACGGGAAGCCCTCCGGGCAAGGGCCGCAATCATAGCCCGACCGCGCGCGGTTCTTGCTCCAGCTCCCCTACCGGCCATATCGACAATCTCAAAACCAATCCCGTCTTTAGGCGGAGTAGTAACCAAGGTAATTAGAGACGATTCCCCGCGACCTAGCATTCTGCGCGGCGGTTTGAAAACGGGCATAACTTTAGGAATTTTGTATTGGGTTCTTCCGCTATGGTTCATCATTCCGGAAAGCGGCGCTATGGCAGGAATTTCCGAACGAATAGAAGAAGCCGCGGCGTTTAGTCCCGGGTCGTTTTTGATATCTCGGCGAAGTTCTTTCAAGCCGTCTGGTTCGATTTTTCGAAGAAGGTTAATGGTGTCTTGAACGCCTTCGACGTCGATTCTAACGGTTTCCATTACTCACCTCTTATCTATTCTACTAAAACCGAAATAGGTAAAGCCCCTGCGTTAGCAAGGGCTTCACCTACCGCGGAAGGTTCTTAGCGACTAGCCACCTGCCCATAGTCCATAACATTCGATCGGACTGCTCCAATAAAACACTTGGAGGAATTCCCGACTCGACCGCTAGGGAAGCTATGAACCAATGAGCGGACTTATCGCCTAGTCCTTTGATTCCTGAACTTTTGGGTCTTCAGTTGCCCCAATCGAATCCACTAGATCCAACCAAGCTTCATACTCTAAGGTTGTTTGTTTTCTTCTTTGCTCGGAATGCCAAGCTAGAAATAGCAACCAACCAATTCTTGGATCGTCTAGTTTTGCGATTGAAACGTTGAACTTGTCTTCGAATGCCACCATATCGGCGGCAGAAACTAGGACGTCTTTGTGTGTTCCGTCTGCGAATTCAATACGTAGGGTAAGTTTCATTCTTTATCCTTAGACGGTTCCAGCGGTTGCGAATGTTACTTCGCCCGAAGTTGGGAACGACACCGAGAATGTAGCCAAGTCGCCAACTGCTCCCGCAACCGGTGAAACGCTGTTGATTAGAACAGGCGCAGTCCAGATTGGGTTGGTTGCCGAAACTACGGTTCCGTTTGGAACTAAAGTAACGGTTGCGATTGTGCCTAGAAGCGGGTTAAGAATTGTGTTGATTCCGCCAACTCCATAATCGTTGTGGAAGTCCAAAGTAACGGTTCCAGACTTTAGTCCGCCGATTACTTCAGTCCAACCAGCGCCGCCAAAGTCTGTTACGTCTACGTCGGCTGCGGTTAGTTCTAGTGTCGCTGACGCGCAAGAGTTAGATACGTTGGTTGTACCAATCTTGACAACGGTAGCGGTAACTACGTATTTTGCCATTTTGTTATTTCTCCTATTTTCCTAGCGGTTTTATTGTGCGAAGACTACGACGTTGAATTCGGCGGCTAGGTAGGTAATCTCGCCAATTACAAGGGAGCCGTAATTACGCATATCGGTAACTCGAAGGGAATCACATTTCCCGCCAAGCGTCCTATCTAATTCTATCGCTAGCTTCACCGAAGAAGCTCCAGTGCTACTAACGTAAGAATCCAGAAGTCTTTGCGCGCTGCGCTCTCCGACGCGTCCAACAATTACAGTAACGACGAAGTTATATTCATCAAGCCCACGCTGAAAAGTGCGATCGTAATTTACGTTTGACACGTTCACAATTGCGATAGGCGGGCTAATTGTGTCGGGCGTTTCGGTTGTTGTTCTTAGCCCGGGGATAGTTCCAAGGCGGGTAGCAAGTCCCGCGCGAATGTCGGTAATGCTAGCCATTAGGCGAATCTAACCTTACGGTAAGGATCTACTAAATGCTTGACGTCTGGATCTAGCTGGACACCGACACGGACGGCCCCCATATCCCCAAAGCCAACAATTCCAGTAGGGGAGTCGTTACGTTTGAAAATTCGAGCGGCTTGAATAATGGTTGCTTGCTTGACGGCCGTAGGAACCGCAGACCAGCCCCACACGCCGGTAATTCTTACGGTTGCCTCTCCGTCTAGAAGATTGAATAAAAAGTCGTCTACGGCCCGTATACGGGTTGCTGGGTGGCCTGTAAGGCCGTCCACTACTCCATTTAGCGGCTCTAGCTGGTAATCCTTGGTAGCCCAAGTAGTTCCGAAAGTATCCCCGTCTGAAGTCTGAAGAACGCTAAGAGAAATTAGATCGTCGATTTCAGTAATGTAATTGTCTAGGGGAGCGAATAGCCGGGTTGCGGTTCCAGCGTTGTAGAAGTAGCGCTGCGTATAACTATCGACTAGGCGGGAAGCTGATTCGACCGCTAATTCTAGAAGTGCGTCGTCTACCGTATCCGTGATCCGAGCTGAAGCCTTAATTTCGGCTAGTGAAGCGTAACCATTTACTATTGGCATTTGGATTCCTTTGTTCGCTTCTATCTTACCAGCCGAGTTCTTGTCTCACGCTTGCGATATGTTCTCTGCCTAATTGGTCTATTTGAATTGCTCTGTTTACCCCGCTTCTAGTCTGCCGATCGTATCCCAAATCGTGGATTATCCGTATAGTGCTAGCGTGGAAAGGCTTTGCCCCGACGGCTACGCACCGCATATATAGTTCCCAGTCGTCATATTGCGAACCTTTGCTAACTCCTTTGGTCTTTAGGAATAATTCTCTTTTTATTGGAGCTGCCCCCGGGCAGGTCATCTGACTAGGGATAAGCTCTGGTATCCAGCGCCCTTCCATAATTGAACCGTCGTGGAGAAGCTGGAGTTTGTCAATATATATATCGCAACCTTCCGAATGTGCTTGGTCTAGTTCGTCAAAAGCCCCGGGAAGATACTTGTCGTCAATTCCGCATAGCGAAAACCAATCGGCGGTTTGAGCGACTTGAATAGCATTCATAAATTCCGCATATTCACCTTCCATTTCTATTAGCTTTGTAATAGATTCGTATTTCTTTGGAATCGAATCAAGAATCAACTTCGAATTTTCTTTGTCGTAAGCAATCACTATTGAATCTGGTTGTCTATTAAGTTCTTGGACTCCTTCCCACCACCGAGCAATAAACGGACTATAACCCGCTGAACCAAATAAACAAGTTCCAATACCAAGCGTTATCACAATACCTTCTCCCAAAATAATTGTTTTGATTTAGCTACTAATTCTCCTAAGACCTCCGGCCTATTCCAATTTGGTACTGAAGTGATACCAGCTAGCTCGTTAGTGTGTACTTCGCAACCAGACATAACCGCTTCAATTACTGCTCTAGGCTCTGCGTCAAATCCGGTAGGAAGAAAAACAAAGTATTTAGCAATACTCATAGCTTCTAGAACTTCGGATCTAGGCTTGTCCCTTAGCATAAGAAGTTTTATATTTCTTTCTTCCGCCCACTTTACCGCTTCGTCCGGGCCTTTTTGTGCGTGCCACCTAGCGGCCCATAAAGCAAAATCCAATTTAGGCTTTACTTGAAACTCCTTTAGATCTAACGGGGAAAGAACCCAAGAAGAGTTTTTTGGTTTTGTCCAACTAAGTTCTATTTCTAAGTGTCGGGGAGTTCGAGCAATAAAGACCTTTGAATTGTTTATTAGGTTGGCTCTAGACTCACTTCTGGTTTGTTCGTGATGAACCATAACGGCCGGCTTCTTTTTTGCTAATTGCGTCATAGCGAAAGGATCTAGCAAGTCCGTTCCGGTTATTACAATTTGGTCGAAGTCTAAAGCGCCCTCCCAGTTGTTAGGGCCAAAAACTGTAACGTCCACGGGCGGATCTGCCAGAAGAACCGCGTCGCTCATTTCTGCCCCGCCGACTAGAAAGCCGTCCGGGCCGGGTAAGTGGTGGCTAATCCAAGCTATCAAAATGTGTTCCTAAGAATTGGAATCCAATATTTAGTCCAGACTTTTTCAACGTCAAATTGCGAAGCAAACTGAATAGCCTTTTGAGACCTACCCTTTCCAAGCTTGTAGGCGTCTTCTAAAGCTGCCACAATTGCCGGAACGTTAGGAATTTCCCACCAAGCGTCTTGTCCGCTATCCCAAGAAGGTTGTCCAGAAACTAGCCAAGAATCTTCGGAAACTAAATCCGGAGTTGCGGCCCAATCGGATCCTATGACTCGGGTTCCGCACGCTTGCGCTTCAACGGTTGGCACGCCGAATCCTTCCCCGTAGGAAGTGGCTAGAAGAACGTCCATTCCCGTATAGTACGCCGCCAAGTGTTCTTGCGGAATGCCGTACTTGTAGCTAACCGGGTTGGGAAAAGCTACGTCGTCTTTTTCTATTCCTAGCGATTGGAGAAGGCTAAGAAGATTCCACCCGACGCCTTTGGAAAGCGGGTCGGTGTGAAGATAAAGCATAGCGTCCGAGTGCTTCTTCTTGAAGATTGAGAAGGCCAAAAGATTTTCTGAAAAAGCTTTTCGGTGAACTAGCCCGCTCGACTTATTCGCTGCCACCATTCCAATAACGAAACGGTCTTTAGTTCCCATATGTTCTTCTATTGGTTGCCCGTCAATTTCATATGTTGGCTTTATTTTTTTTGTATCTATCCCGTGCGGTGCGTATCGGCAGGCAATTCCCTTTTCTTCTAGTTGCCTAACTCCGTGCGGGGCCATAGCAACGGGAGTAACATTCTTCTTTTTTAGAAAGAGTTCAACTCTTGGCGGAAGTGTTACGTGATCTAACGGAGTCCAAGCAAGAATTGGAAAAGTATCAAACGCTGGATTAGTCAAAACCCAAACGTCATAAAGCGTAAGCATAGCGTTTGGTTGATTAGGTCTAGCGCCAGAAAAGTTTTTGTGATCTACTGGAGCGGTGTCGTTGGAATACAAGTCCATTCCGCGGGCGAAGTGTGGAATTTTCCCATATGGAGTATCTAGCTCGCGCTTGATTCCTTCTAGTCCGTAATTTGAAAGAGCGGCAACGTCGAGACCGTGGCGCTTTAGACGATCGACAAGGTAGCGGGCTTGTTGCCCATAGCCCGTAGGTTGGTCGGGAGAATTCGAATAAACCGAAATTGTTCCCTTGAACTGTTCGCGGTTAGCAGGGTTCTTAGATTTTGTAGGGTTCATATAAAAACAATAGCAGGATAAAAGGGCAAAAGGAAAGGCCGCCGGAACCCTACCGTCCGGCGACCTCTCCAGTCTTTTTAGCTACTGCTTTTGGCTTTAGCTAGCGCCTCCGCGGAACTTAACGAAGTGTGCGGCGTGGCTTAGGTTTCCGTCTACACGTGCGGTAACACGGAAGGTAGTAACGTCGTCGTCGAAAGCAAAATCGGCCGACTGCGCAACCTGAATTCCACCTGCTAGACGTGCCTTGTATGAAGGCAAGTGTCCTACACCGATTGAGAACGCATTGGTTCCAACGTTAGCCGCGGCCGGGTTCTCGTAAACCGGGTAGCCTAGAAGCTGGTCTGGCTGACCCTGTGCGATATTTCCGGCAGACCAGATAAACGCTCCAGAACCGTCCTTGATCTTGCGAACTGCGGCAAGACCAGTCTTGTTCATCAACCAACCAACACCCGGTAGCAAACGTGCCTGTCCGTCAAGTGCGTACAGTAGGTCTACTAGGTTCTCGTAGGTTGGAGCGCCGGCAACTCCGGTTCCACCAGTTACGGCAGAAGATCCGGTAGTGAAGATACCTGTTGGCTCCACGGTTCCAGTTCCTACGGTTAGTCCGGTGTTGATTCCGAAACCGATAGCGTTTCCGGCCTGCTCTGCGATTAGCGCGGAGATGTCGAAACCTGCGTCGGTTAGTAGCTCGTTAGCTACTGGAACCAAGAAGGAGTACTTAAACGAACCTAGAGTAATGGAGCTAAAGGTTGGCTCGCTGTCGGCGATCTGTACACCCGCACCCTTGATAGTCGCGGTTGAATACGCGGTCAAGGTTGGAATGGTTAGGTTTTCGCCTGAAGCGGTGTTGATAACCTGCGCAACGTTAAGCATAGGCCCGGCAAGTCTCGCCTGAAGGAAAATCTGGTCGAAGAAAGACTTAGGTACTGTGTTGTCGGAAGGAACTAGAGTTCTCTTCTCGCTTCCGAAGGTGTGTCCACGCATTTCGCCCGCTGCGATAGCGCGCAAAATGTCGCTGTCGTTACGAACTTCTGCTGAAGGAACGAAAGAATCGCGCGCTGCGTCTACTGCGCGTGCTTCTCTTTCTTCCATTTTCTTAGCGGTGTCAATCGCTGCGTCGCGCTGAGAAATTTCAGTCTCGATACGCTCGATTGTCTGCTGGTCTTCTACGGTTAGGCCGCGCTTGTCCGCTTCGGCTGACTCGATTACTGCTCGGGCCTGCTCGATTAGGTTGTTACGGGCTTCAACCTGCGTCTTTAGAAAGTCGCTCATTGTTGTTACTCCTTAGTTGAATTTGATTTTTATTTCTGCCGAGCTAACTCTGAACAGTAGCAACGGGGAGCTGACTCAACCCATTATTTATATTCTACTACTCGGAGAAAAGAGCAACGCCCGCCGGAAAGGAATACGGCGGGCGCTGCGGTCGGGAGAAAGGGGAAACCCCGACAACCCTTAGCGGGTTTCTTTAGCTTCTATGACGCGAACTTCTTTCGGCTTGACTTCGTTATCAAGTTCCCAAATTGCTTGCGCCCAAGTGTCTACGTTATCACGGACGATACCCGTATCTGGATTTCCTGAAGCTTTTAGAATTGCTTCCTTGATTTGTTCTTTGCTAGCCATTTAGACCCTCTTCATTAGAAGTTCAATCTTCTTTTTCTTTAGTTCGAGCGCCGTTAGTTCGTCCGAATTATCTTCGGCTTCTTGCGCTTCCTGCGGTGTTACTCGCTGAATGACGGTAGTCAAAAGCTCGGATTGTTCGATTGTTAGATCCTTGCCGTCTTCTAGCGCTAACATAGCGTCCGCCAACTTGTCGGCGTCTACTTCTGCTCTAGTGGCTACGGCGTCGAAAGATCGGACGGCCGCGGTTCCCGCGGTCTGCTGGTAAGCCGGGAAAGCCACAATTGAAACTTCGTGAATTCTTACGGATCTAAGAGTTCTTTCCGTGCCTTCTGAATTCCAAGAATCGCCGTTAGCTGGAACCGAAAAGCCAAAAGACATAGCGTTTACGTCTCCGCGCTGGACTAGCGTCCGAACGTCGCGTCCAAGGGTAGTTTCTGGTAGAACCGCTGTAACCCGAAGCCCATAATTATCTTCTTCAAGCTTTAGGGTTCCCGCGCGGGTTGATCCAAGAACGCTTCCGGTATCGTGATTCCAAAGAAGCTTGATATCGTTTCTTGCGCGAAGTGAACGCTTGAAAGCTCCCGGCGCGATACGCTCGATAAACGGTAGGGGTTCGCTTGGGCTATTGAAGACCGCGGCGTATCCGGTGAAAGTCATTCCGTCGCCGTCTTCAACTTGACGTAGTTCGAACTTTACTTCGTTAGTTCGCTTTTCTATCTTTGCCATTTGCTCGCTTTCTTGGCTAATGCTGGCACGGTTTTCTTCCTCTAGTCTAGCAACGACGCCTTCGGCGTAGTTCAAAGCTCGACGCGCTGAAGATTTACTAGGGCCACTTCCCCAAAGAAGGTGCGCCACTACTCCAGCGGAAGGATAGTTCGGGGAAGAAGGGTTAGCGTCTGGAGAATCTAAATCGCCTAAGTGTCGAGCTATCCAAGCTCTAATCCTTACCCACTTGTCCGCCGTAACGTTTCCTTCTGCCATAGCGCGGGCTTCTCTAACGGTTCTATCTACTAGTCCGTCTCCGGCTAGTCCTTCGGCGTAGTATTCAAGTCCGCGACGTGCGGCCGCTCTCATATAAGCCGGCGGGGTTAGGTTTACTTGACGCTCTTCCGCGTCTTCTTCGGCGGGTTCCCAAGCGTTACAGTAATTGCCACCGTCTACGAATGCGTCCCACTTCTCGCACCAAGCTTTATCGCCGTCTTCGTTTAGGCGCTCTTCGTTGAAGAAGAAGCAATTGCCGCACGCGCGACCTTCTGGAACGTCTGAAGCAAGTGCCGGGCGGTAGTTGTCTGGCAGATTTCCTTCGGTTTCTTCTTCTAAATCTTGTTCTTCTACGTCGTCTACTTTTACCGAAATTCTTTCGGGCATTTGAATTCTGGTTAGTTTGAAAACGTTCATAATCATTAGTCGATTAGTCGAATGGAAAACTTCGTCTTCCAATTCGTAAACTTCTAGCCCGGCTAGTTCGCCTTCTATCATCACTACTTGGGCTAAGACCTTGGGATTGCGTTCGTTCCAGCTAACCCAATCGCCAATTTGAAGCTGACCTACGGCCGCACGCTCTCCGACGAACTCCGTTTCCTCGGCTAAAGATACCGCTATGGCTTGGGCTATGGCGGATTCCTTGTTACCGTGGCAGGCTAAAACCTCGCCGTCTTCTTTTACTACTGCCCAACTTGGGCATTCTGCGGATTTGTTTGTAATGTAATACGGCATTATTGACTTTGCCTAACTATTAGTACGCCTAGCTGTAATCCTGAAGGATCGGAGACTGCCCAAAGACTGTCTAGAGGCTCTAGCGTTATTTCTTTTGATTCTCCCGGGTCTAGGTGAATGCTATTTGTTGTGCTTACGGTCGAGCTTCCAACGAAAATGTAGTTGTTTGAAGATTTGTTTTGATTATGTAAATGCGCAACTTGTCTTTGCGTTGCCGGGCCTACGACTTGTTGCGCCGTTCCCGATAGCGTGTATAGATTGTGGAGAAGCATTATTCGACCTCGTAGACGCTCTGCGGATTCTCTACGTCAATTTGGGCGACTGGTTGTAGTTGCGTGCTAGCCAATCCAGTATGCGGAATAGCTGGAAGGCCTAGAGCTTCAAGAACTGCCTTTGGATCGTAGCCCGAAAGAACTAGCTTCTGCGCCATAGCTACCTTTTTGTCCTCTGCTCCAATTCTAGAATCCTCGATAGAAACGTTAGCTAGTGGAACGCGGACTTGCTCGGCGCTTGCGTCTCCCATTGGGGTTAGGTCTTCTAGTCTTCGGATATCGTTCACGGTGTAATAACCCGCCTGAAGACCAATTGAATAAGCATTAGCCCTAGCCTGCGAATCTCCGCGAAGAAGGCCGTCTAGGTTGAATCTAAGGAATGCGTTTTCTCCGCCGGGAACTTCCGCTAGAAGCGGGCTAAATGCGGTTTCTAGTTTCTGGACGATTGGCCGAAGTGTATGTTGAACGAAGAAAATCGAATCTTGCTCGACGCTTGCGTAGGCCGTTGAACCTTGAATGCCTAGCATATGGTTCGGAATGTTGAACGCGCGCGCTACGTCTTCTACTGCCAGACGTCTAGAGTTTTCAAGTTGTGATTGCTCTGGATCTACTCCGGTTGCCTTCCACATAGCGCCACCGGAAAGAACTCCGGTTTTGTGTGAACGCTTTAGACCGCGGTGAGCTGCGTCGAATCCGCGACGAAGATTCTCGGCTTGCTCCGCGCTAAGGTTTCCGGGGAACTCAATAATTCCTTGCGGGGTTGCGCTGTTGCTAAAGAAGCGGGCGGCGTAAGACTCTAGGGCAATTGAAAGGCCCAAGTTATCTTTTAGCGCTTCGACTTTAGCCATTCCGCGAATATCACCCGGGCGAACTAAGTCGGCAATAAAGATAACGTCTTCCGAGCTAAGAAGGTTTTTTTCTCCTTCGACTTGGAACATCACACGGCCGATACCGTTGCGCTTGATTTGAACTTTGTGCGGGTTTAGCGGAACTAGATTTACAACTTGTCCTTCGGAGCGATAAACGCGAATAAAAGCGTTGCCGTCAATTAGTAGGGAAACGATAATCGACTGCCAAAAGGCGGAAGGCTGTTGGTCTAGGTCTGGCTTGCTTACCCAAGCTGGACGCGGACGGAAGGGGCCGCGTGCGCCGTCGCGTCGAATAAATGCGTCGAGCGGAAGAGTTGCGATTGTGTCGGAGATTAGAGACACGGCAGACCATACCGCCGTAATCTTGAAGGCGGTTTCTGAATTGACTAGAGTTCCCGACTGGTTTAGATCTACTAAATCGTCTCCCGCTCCCCAAACGGTTTGAAAGTTGATTGCCCTTTTTTCAAAAAGGTTATTTAGCATTAGCTACGCTCCAAAGCTATTCCGAAAAAGACCGCCGCCAATCCAGCGACGATAAGAGAGAAGGGAACCGACAGTAGGGCTATGCCCGCCACTATTAGAGCGGCTCCGAGAATTTGAATTGCTGTTGCCATTTTCACCCTTAGAAAAAGAAGTCGGGAACCATTTCTTCCATTCTACTACTTACGGCACGGTCAAAAGCAATAACGGCGGCCACCGCTGCGTCAATCTTGCGCGGGCTATGCCGATTCTCTTTTACGATACGGATTCCTAAGTTATCTATCTTGGTTACTGCGTTGTCTAGGTGTCGCGCTAGAACGGGGCTTCCGTCGTGTTCTAGTGTCCCGCCGGTTACTGCGTCGTAGAATTTGGCGCACGCTTGAACCATTCGTTTCGGGGAAGTGGAAGGCCATTCAACAACTGGGATTCCTCGATCGGCTAAGACTTCCATAGAGCGCTGCCACCGGAAGGGATCACACGCTACTTCCCTTGTCTTTGGATACTTCTGGACGAAGTTCATAATCGTTTCTTCGACTTCTTGAATATCGACCCGCCATAAATCGTCGTGAATTGTTAGGTCTTTTTCCCATTCTTTTACTAACCAAATGAAAGGCTTTTCTTCTTCATTCTTTGGAATTGTTGCGGCGACTAAAACGGTACAGTCCCCGGAGAATGAACCGTCAAAGCCAAGGATAATTTCGTCGTCCGGCCTAGGTTCTCTTTCGGTTTTTAGTTCGTCCCAAGTTCCAGCGGGTAGCCAAGCGGTTTGAGAGCTTACCCATTGGTTTAGTCTCTTAGTTCGGAACTCGGCTTCGGGGGTTCGCTTTACTGCGCTTTCAAAATCGGCCTTGTCTACTAAATCATCAAAGCCCGGATTCGCTAGCTCCCATACTTTCGGGTCGCGGTGATCGGCTTCGTCGGGCGCTGCCCACCAAGCCATAAAGAAAGAAGGGTCGATAACTTCCCCGCGCGAAACCTTCTGCCCGTATTGAAAAAGATTGTAAGCAATTGAGTCTCCGCCCGTCATATCTTTCTTCACTCCCGCGGTTGTTACTGCGATTAGTTGCGCAATACTTCCACGGTTTCCCATAGCCAAAGACATAACATCAAACAAGGAGCGGTCTTTATGCGCGTGTAATTCGTCCGCAATTACTCGGTGCGGATTGTATCCTTCCTTGGAATATGCTTCGGCAGAAAGAACTCGATAGACGGAATTAGTTTCTGGAACGAATAGCGCGTCCCGATAGACCTTCACCATTTCGCTTAGTTCGGTAGATTCAACAATTCTTTTAGCCTCGGAGAAAACAATTCGGGCTTGCTCTTTTTCTGCGGCAATTGAATAAACTTCTCCACCTTCTATCCCTTCTGCTAGAAGAGAGTAGAGCGCAAAAGAAATAGAAGATAGCGCGCTTTTTCCATTCTTTCGGGGTTGGCCTATAAGTGCGGTACGCGCAAGAAGCCCGCCGTTTTCGTCGCGTGCGTAGACGTGTCGGATAAGTTCTTTTTGCCACGGTCTAAGTTGAAGCGCGTCGCCTACTCTTCCGGCGATTCCGTCCTTACCGATCGTGCCGAAAGTCTCGGAGAATTCGATAACGATATCCCCGTCTCCCCGTTCTATTGCTTTCTCGGGTACGGGCGTAAGCCATAGCGGGGGCCAACTATTCACGGTTAGCCTTCTTAGCCATTAGCTCTTCTAGCTTGCTCATTTTCTTTACTTCGGCTACGCCCAATCGGGAGCGGTCGGAAGGTGTGAATCCAAGAAGCCCAAGATTGGAAACTATTTGGCGGTCGATTTCTCGCAGTCCCCGGCGGTCTTTCGGGTTGTTGTCGGTCATTACTCGCACTCGCAAATTCCAGCGTTCGTCTATCATTTCGCAAGTCATAAGAAGAAGCTCTAGATCCGTGTTGGGGCTAATCCAATTTATGCCGGACTCCCAAACCCGGTTCCAAAGTTCTTGGCCGTATTTGAGAAGTGGACGTGCGGGTTCGGGTGCTTGCGTTGCTTGCGGAATTAGCATTATTGCCGATTGCTCGGGCAGGGCGCGCTTGCCGGGATTGCCAAGAAGTCGCTTCTGCTCTATTGGCTTTGTTGGTCTTCCTGCTGGCATTCGCTTCCCTTAAAAATTTTTTGGATTTTCTCCCAATCCCCTAAAGGGGCTTGGAAAGTAATTTGGCTTTTTTGTTGGTCATCTTTTCCCACCGGTCTAGAACGACGTCGCAGTATTCCGGAGAGTACTCCACTCCAAAACAAGACTTGCCTTCCAGCTCGGCCGCAAGAAGAGTAGTTCCGGAACCAAGGAAGAAGTCTCCAACGGTCTCCAGCTCGGGGATAGAACTAATGTATTTCCTAATCAAGCCAATTGGCTTTTGGGTTAGGTGTTGTCCAGTCCTATCGGGTGCGGCGCTTTCAAACTCTATTGAGTCCCAACCGATTAGCTTCTTAGTTGCGTTCCATACGAAGACGGGTTGCCACGTCCAGAAGAGTCCTCCCTTACCGGTGATTCCCGCCGTCATTCTCCAAACCATAATGCGGTCGCATTGGGGCTTTAGAGAGATAACGCCCGCGACAAGATTTGGTTTTGTTGCGTTGAACATAAAGACCGGGCCGTTTGAATTGGCTAGTGCGATATCTAGATCCGTTTGGCTTAGGGGTCTATCCCATTTAACGGCTAAAACTCCATACGGCGGATCCTGAATAATCGCGTCTAATTTTTTTCCTTCTAACAACTTGTCGATTACGGATTGGTCGTTAGAGTCGCCGCATACGATTCGGTGATTTCCTAGTTCCCAAACTTGTCCGAGACTTACGCGCTTCTCTACCTTGTCTAGCTCGATTGGTTCGGAGTCGTCCGATTGGAGAACTTCCGCCGGGGCAATTTTGTCGAATCCAAATTCCTCGATTTCGAAACCCGCTTCTTCCAGCTCTAACAATTGGGCCGAAAGAACTTCGGGACTCCACGCCGCTAGTTCGGCAGTTCGGTTGTCTGCTAGCGCGAACGCCTTGGTCTGCTCCGGTGTCCAATCCTTGGGAATTTTCACCGCGTCAATTTTCAACCAACCTAAACGCTTGGCCGCTTCGACCGTTCCATTCCCCGCAACGATTACGCCTTCTTCGGTTATGACGATCGGCTTGCGCTGCCCGAACTCTTTTAGCGAACCTTGAATAGCTTTTAGGTTCTTTTCGTCGTGTTGCCTAGCGTTTTGCGGGTCTGGCGTTAGGTCTTTGATTTGTAGGGTTTCGATTTTCATTCTTGCGCCTTTCTAGGGTTCCAGCGTATCACTAGAAAACCGAATAATTTCGCGGGTGTTTGTAAACAATAGATCGGA
>ERZ869925.448-NODE-448-length-30726-cov-136.605784_pt1 | contig 30726 bp, 40 predicted proteins | sample MGYA00579311_ERZ869925 | MGnify/ENA primary metagenome ERZ869925 (study PRJEB32216, sample SAMN09231817) | wastewater metagenome | place: USA: Maryland | collected 2016-07-30 | study: EMG produced TPA metagenomics assembly of the PRJNA472060 data set (Reclaimed...
GCCGATGCCGCGCCCTGATCGCCGGTTGCCGATGCCGCGCCCTGATCGCCGGTTGCCGATGCCGCGCCCAGATCGCCGGTGGCCGATGCCGCGCCCTGCGGCTTCGAACGGTCGAACACCCACTTGATCGCGCGCTGGATCAGGTCCGGCAGCGCGATCTCGACCTTCAGCGTGATCGAGGCGGCGCAGACCTTATCGTCGGTCGCCGGGTTGCCGTCGATCGCGCCGCTTAGTTCGGCTTCCCAATATCGAGTGCCGGCGGGGGCGTAATACTCGAAGACCGACAGCGGGTGCGCGTCGACTGGGCAGGCATGGAAACCGCTCTCGCAGAGTTTGACCTCGCCCTTGTGGGTGAAGGTCTCGCCGGGGCGGAACTCGAAGCCCTTGCAGCGGATGTTGGCGTCGGTGCCCTTGATCGCCTGCACGACGATCGGCGGTTCGGTTTGTGAGGTCTCCGGCTCCGCCTTTTTTGCTTTCGCCGCCATCTGCATTCTCCCTTGGGCTCGGCCAATGCGAGCGCGCTATTCCTGTGTTTCGCCGTAGCCGTAGCCGTCGCCGTCAAGGTCAGCGGCGCGGAGCGCATAGGCGCGTTCGTCGCCCCTAAGCAGCTTGACGACGACACTGACCGGCATCGCCGCTGCCAAGGCTCCGCGGCTGTACATCCGAAAGAGCACCTTGTGCACGCCATCGGCGCACGCCCCGGCCCTAACGACATCGTCCGCCGTCAGGATGGGGTCGGTTAAGGTCATAGCCACCCCCAATTCCTTCCGCACTTAATGTCGCTAATCGTCCCTCGGGAGACGCTGTAGGCTTCGGCGATCACGCGCTGCTGTCGTTGGTCGGCACGGATTGCCAGAACCTGAGCGGTGGTCAGTTTTGCGAGCTTGTGACGCTCGCCCCGCTGGCGCGTCCCATCAGGAACTTGATCGGACATGTTGTCCGACGGGCTGGCCCAACGCAGATGACGTGCGTTGACGCAAAGCCGGTTGTGACAGATGGTCGGCGCATGGGCGGCTTGATGCGCAGGCGAGGGAGGTAGCCCTGAGGCAATCTCTAGGGCGGCACGAGCAGCATTTGTCATCACCCCATTGAATCGAACTGCCCCGTAGCCGTTTCGCACTGCGAAGGGCCAAACGATGCACTCATCGGACCCGCTACCGCTTGCCTCGCGCAGAAATGCGACAGCGGAGCCGTGGTTGACTCGACCGCCTGTAGGCGAGCCGTTACGCCATGCGCGCTTATAGTGGCGCACACACAGCCGACGTGCGTAGCTGGGACGGTCGCAGCCAGTCACATCGCACACCTACGCGGCCTCCCACTTGGCCCACGCAGCAGGCGTGATTGAGAAAATTGCTGTGATATCGTGGAGGCAGGGAATGTCGGCGGGGGCGCTGATCTTGCTGGTGCCGGTCGGGCCGGTGTCGCAAAGCTCCATGACGCCTTTGGTGGTTCCCCAGTAGATCGCCATCTTGGCGGACTTGAGGGGCATGGCCTTGGCGGTGAGGTCTTGGCTGGCGGGGATCAGCCCGGCGAAAACGCCCCGGTGTGCTGTGGTGATAAGAACTGGTCTCAGTGCTGTGTCGCTCATGGCACCCTCCGTTGGTGAGGGGCAGATCGTCACGCCCCGTTCATGAGGGGGACTGTGATGGGGATTATCCCATAAGTCAATGGGGATGGTCCCATTATTTTCTGATGACGGGCATTGGGGTTTCCTCCCATTGACAAATGGGATAATCCCCATAATACACTGCGCACCATGAGCACTCAAACGACCGTCCTGCTCAAAGGCATCGACGCGTATCTGCGGGCGAATCCCGGCATCACCGAAACGACGCTGGGCCGCCTAGCAGTCAACGATGGCAAGTTCGTCGCCCGTCTCCGCAAGGGTGGCCGGTGCTGGCCTGAGACAGAAGCGCTCGTCAATTCCTTCATGGCGGCGAACAAGTATCCGGTGCTGCGCCGGAAGGTGGCCGCCTGATGGCTGCGCTCACCAAAGCCGAGTTTTCGGCGTCTCTTCCCTCTTTGGTGCGCGATGCTGCGGCTCGCCTCGCATCTGCCGAAACGAGCGCCGAAGTGCTCGACGCCCGCTTGATGGCGACCGCCGCCTATGACGCAGCGAAGAGCGCTGCTCGCATTGCCACCGCTAAGCGCGCTCACGATGAAATCATCGTCGCCGTCTACAAAGCGCAGGCCGACGCCCTCGCGATTGAGAGCGCCGCCAAGCGTCGGCTCGCTGACGAATACGACGCTGCGCAGGACCGTGGCGAGGTTAAGCGTGTCGGCAATTCTTCCCGAGCAGAAGAATTGCCTGCCGCTGCCGATATCGGCCTTTCCCACAAGGACATTCACGAGGCCCGCCAGCTTCGCTGGAACGGCACGCTGGCGGACGCGATAGAGCGGCTGCGGCGGCTGGAAACCTTCCTGCGTGAGTGCTGCCGCTCCGGTGCTGCCGCCCGCGTGCTTATGCACATGGACGACGCCGCCGCGATTGCCTGCGTCCTCGACGCCATCACCGATCCCCATGCGCGTGTATCGGAGCATGCCCCATGACGCGTCCCTACTGCCGACAGCCGGATTCGTGTGTCGCTGGTAAGCGTGGCCCCTGCGGGCTGTGTAGCGACACGACAGCCAATGCCGAGCGGATGCGGAGGCTGAACGCCGACCCGGAGTTCGCGGCGGCCAATGCCGAGCGGATGCGGCGGCGGCACCAGGACCCGGAGTTTCGCCGGAGATTGAGAGCGGCGAGGAAGCCGCCGCCGCGCATGTCCGCCGTCTCAAGCGGGAGGCTGCGCATGCATAATCAATCCCCATCAGAGCCGCCGCCCGAAAGGCCCGCGGCACTGACCCCCTGCGATGCGGGCGTCTCCTCCCCGCTACACGCATCGCAGGGCGCTATTTCCGAGGGCAGGGCATGAAATACGGCTCGGTCTGTTCCGGCATCGAGGCTGCAAGCGAGGCAGCATGACCGCCATTCCCTACGCGCTGTTCTCCTTCGCCGGCTCTGCTCTTGGAGCCTTGGTTGGTGGGTTTTGGGGCGGGCTGCTGGGCTGCATCGTTGGTGTGCTGCTCTGCGGTGAGATTGTCCGGCGGGCACGTCGGAATCCCATCGAGGATGAGGACCCCATTGCGCGGGGCGCTCGCGAAGGCCGGTGGCCCGGATGAGCGACTACGCATCATTGGTCGCGACCCGCGCCGAGCTTTGGTCGAAGGCCAGGGACCTGACCAAGGCGATCAAGCATCTGCGCTATCGTGCGACGCACCGAACGCAGCGCGGGCAACCGCGCAAGGCGGTCTCGGTCAGCGACATCATCGCCGCCTATCTTGGCGGCGCGTCGATCAAGGATGTTGCCGATCGCTTCGGCGTCTCGCCCATGACGATCACGCGGCGCCTGCTGGAAGGCGGCGTCGTTCTCCGGCCCGCACATCGACCGGCGGCTCTGCCTGCAATGACGACGGCGCAGAAGAAAGTCTACCGCAAGATGCGCGCGGGCGGCATGGACCGCGACAACGCCATCCGCGAGGCGCTGCTGTGATGCGCGCGTCATCGAACCACCGGCCGGGCGGTAACCCTACCACCGCGTTGCCCGGACGGTGCAGGACCGGGGACTGCCGCACGCTGGCTCGTGTCAAGGACAGCCCGGTCCGAACCAATCCCCGGCACCGCATCTCGCGGTTCTCCTCCCTCGACGCCGGGCACCTGCGCGCCGGGGGCTTCGCCGCCTCCGGCCGCTCTTTCGACAGCCGCACGACGCCGGAGGAAACGGCGCGCCGGCGCTCCGAAGTGGCGGCGCGTGAGGCAAAGAAGGCCGCGCAGCTATACCAGTTCGTTCCGGCGTGGGTGCCGGTCGAACTGCGGGACGACTGGCGGGATTCGGCTGCGTTGTACGGCTCGATCTGGGCGTCCATCGCAGTCCGTAGATTGATGGAAGATGCCGCATGACGACCCGGCGCGTCCACATCACCGGCTGCGTGCGCCTGCGGCCTCCGGCCGAACGTCTCGACGTGCAGGCCGAGCGCAAGCGCATCGCATCAACCACAGCCGCGCTCGCCGCTGAGTGCGAAATGCCTAATCCGCTGAGGCACGGATGATGCGGGAAATCTGGCTCAACCTTCCGATGCCGCCGTCGCTCAACAACGCCTATCCCACGAGCAAGAGCGGCCATCGGTACAAATCACCCCGCTACAAGGCGTGGGCGGAAGAAGCTGGGTACGAGGTCAATCGCACGCTCAAGGGCGAGCGTCTCGGCGGGCCGGTACAGCTTCTCTACGCCTTCAACGAGCGCGAAACGCGCGCCGACCTGGGCAACCTCGAAAAGCCTGTGACGGACCTTCTCGTCAGCGCAGGTGTAATCGACGGCGACAGCAAGAAATTCGTGCGCGGCATTGAACTCCGGTGGGGCACCGAGGGCGGCGTCGCGGTTACTGTGCGGAGGGCAGCGTGACCTTCCGTGTCGAGACGATAGGCGACGCTACGCTGTATCTGGGCGACTGCCGGGAAGTCATGGCGTCGTGGCCTGAGTGCTTTCGGGTCGATGCGGTCGTGACCGACCCGCCTTATGGGATTAACCACGCTCGCAACCGGAACAGTCAGAAAGATGGCTGGCGCGATTACCCCGGCGCTGGGTGGGACCAAGAGCGCCCGGAGCGCCCGCTATTTGACAGCATTTTAGCACGCAGCGCGGACCAAATCATCTGGGGCGGCAACTACTTCACCGACTATCTGCCGCCCACAATGCAGTGGCTCGTGTGGGACAAAGGCCAGCGGGACTTTTCGCTTGCCGATTGCGAGTTCGCTTGGTCCTCGCAACGCAAGGCCGCGCGTATTTTCGACTATCCGCGCGGGCGCGCTCTGTTGGAAGGCAAAGAGCATCCCACGCAAAAGCCTGTAGAACTCATGGAATGGTGCCTCGGATTCCTGCCCAACGCCCGCACCATCCTCGACCCGTTTGCCGGAAGCGGCAGCACTGGCGTTGCATGCGTTAAGGCGGGCCTCCAGTTCATCGGCATAGAGCGGGAGCCGAAATACTTCGACATAGCCTGCCGCCGCATAGACGAGGCTTACAAGCAGCCCCGCCTATTCGCCGAGCCCACGCCCAAGCCCACACAATCCACCCTATCCCTGGAGCCATCACCGTGACCAACCACACCGGGGGCAGCGTGACCTTCCGTGTCGAGACGATAGGCGACGCCACGCTGTATCTGGGGGATTGCGCCGAGGTCATGGCGTCTTGGCCTGAGTGCTTCCGTGTCGATGCCGTGGTGACGGACCCGCCGTATGGGATTGGCTTTGCTGCGCAGCCCACACGGTATCAGCGCGCCAACGGGATGGTTGCGCAAGCTTGGGACGATGTCGCGCCGCAAGGGTTGGTGGAAGCCGCTGTCGGCAAAGCAGACGTCGCTATCGTTTGGGGTGGTCAGTATTTCAGCTTTCCGCCGTCTCGCGGCTGGCTGATTTGGAGCAAAACCGGCAACGCGCCATCGATGTCAGACGTCGAGATGGCATGGACGAGCATCGATATGAACGCTCGCAGTTTCGAGAAGTCGGTAAAGTCGTCCAGCCTCGAAAAAAACCTCCAAACCGCAGCGCACCCATCACAGAAGCCGCTTGCTCTCATGGAATGGTGCCTCGGCTTCCTGCCGGGCGCCCGTACCATCCTCGACCCGTTCATGGGCTCCGGCACGACTGGCGTTGCGTGCGTTAAATCCGACCGCGCTTTCATCGGCATTGAGCGCGAGCCCGCATATTTCGACATCGCCTGCCGCCGCATAGACGAGGCTTACAAGCAGCCCCGCCTATTCGCCGAGCCCACGCCCAAGCCCACACAATCCACCCTATCCCTGGAGCCATCACCGTGACCAACCACACCGGGGTCAGCGTGCATGATGTACTCCGCGCCGCAAACAAAATCGCAGGCGTGGATCTGACGCGGCGGTTCAGTGGTGAGCACAAGGAAGCGCGGTTCAAGCACGCCGCGTTCCTAGCGGCGCGACACCTAACCGGCGCGAGCTACAGCATCATCGCCCGCGTGTTCGGCGGCATGGATCACACGTCGGTACTCCACGGAGTGAAGCGAGCTTGCCCTGAGCTGGCCGGCGTTGTCGCCGCCGCCGCACGAGCGCGCTACGCCGCGCGCCAGATAGAGCAAACCCCCTTGTTCGGCGGAGCGCTAGACCGAGACGAGCAGCCCGCGCAATTCCTTGCACTTAATGATTCGTCCGCGTTGCGGGAGCTCGACCGTATGGTCGAGGAGAGCAATGGCTAAGCCGTCCAACGAGGTTAAAGCCTTCGCGCCTATCTGGATCGCGGACTACTTCGCCGACACCACGCATCTCAGCCGTGATGAGCACGGCGGCTATGACCTGCTGCTCTACAATTACTATCGGCGCGGTGGGCCGCTTCCAGACGATGACGCACGCCTAGCCTCAATGGCGAAAGCCTCAGCGGCTGAATGGCGCCGCCTGCGCCCCGTTCTGGCTGAGTTCTTCCAGGTGAGTAACGGCGTCTGGTCTCATAAACGGTGCGAGAAGGAACTGTCCCTTGCTCGAGACCGTCTAGCGGCTCAGCGCGCACGAACAGAAGCTGCAACAAACGCCCGACAGAAAGGACGTAAGAGCGATAAAAGGACCGGCGTAACGAGCAACGTAACGTTAGACGTAACGTCCACCACTACACCTTCATCATCACCTCCTGTGCTCGCTACGCTCACACAGGATTCGCGTGCGCGCGATGCTGTTTGGGCGGCTTATCCGCACCCGCCGAATGCGTCTCGAGAACTGTTCGACCAAGCCTGGGATGCGCTAGGCGAGGAAATCCCGCCAGTTGCTGTGCTCACGGTCGCCTGCGACATGTACCGCGGCTGGATCAACGCCGAGACCAAGCGCCGGCCTCCGAACAACCCGCCTCCGGTCTGCCATGCGGCGAACTGGCTGCGTGAGAAGCGCTGGACGGCCTACCAGGCGAAGCCGGTCGACCCGGTGCTCGAGGCGGGCAAGGTCGACGCACGGCTCGCGAAAATCCCGCAGGCTTGGCGGCCGATCGCCGAGAAGGTGGGTGGTGCTGACAAGCATGGCTGGCTGATGTGGGACACCGTGGGCGACAAGGCGACGCTGAGCGACGGCGAGCCTTGGTCGATCGAGTTCGAGTCTCGAGCCGCCCTCGAGTTCGCTCGAGAGCAGGGCGCGTTGAAGCGCATTGCGGCTGCGCTGGGTGCTGAGCCAGAGGTCAGGGCCAAGCTGCGCGAGATCAAATCCGTCTCGAGCGCGCCGTCGCCGGACCCGCTCGAGATCCCGGAGTTTCTTCGCCGCACGCCGGGCAAAGCAGCATGACCCACCCGATGCTTGAGCGCGTGGCAAGGGCTATCTGCCGAGGCCAGTGCGAAGCGGCTGTGGACGACGCCCGCGCCGCCATCACCGCCCTCCAAGCCGCAGGAGAACAGGATGAGTGACATAGATAGCATGACGCATGTCGAAATTGTCGAGGCCGCTAAGAGTTTTGGGCCTGAAGAGCGGGCCGAGGCGCGGAAGGCTCTCTTCGACTTGTTTGCGGTGGATGCCAACAAGCTGTTCAGCAAATTGGCAGCCAATCTCATAACCATGGCCGGGCAGACAGAGACGCAGGCGCGCAACGAAGTCATCGGCATGCTGACGCAGATGGCGGCTGGTGAAGCTTGTCGCGTGGCTCGGGCGGAGGGCCGTGAGCCCGATCATGAGAGGTGGCGAACTTTCACCGACAAGTGCTTCTCAAAGGCGTGCCGCTACACCTCGCCCAAAGAGCCCGCCCATGACCGAAGCTGAAGCCCTCGCGCACCTGATGGAGAAGACCGTTGGGTAAGCCAGGCCGCAAGCGCGTCCCCGCCGCCGCCCGTCAGCCCAACGGGCGGAAGGCGGAGCCTACCCCGCGCCAGCGCCAGGAGGCGGCAACCGCCGTCGTCCGACGCCAGCGCATCGCCCGCGGCGCCACCCCCGAGAACTATCAGGACCAAGCCCACGCCACCCCCATAGGCCGGATATACCTCTCAGGCGTTCTGGGACGCGCCCAGACGGGCAGGGACCGCTACGAGACGGCCATCTGGTACGCCGCGCTCTACCACGCCCAGCGCCTCGCCACGGACGCCAGGAAGCCCTATGCGAGCCTGCCCGGCAACCGATCCCCGTTCGAGCCCAGCGCCGAGGACTGTCTCCGCGCCATCGCCCGTCACCGCGACGCCGAGCGGTTGATCCCCGCCCGCTCCCGAGCCGCGATCTGGGCCATCGTGATCTGCGAGCAGGCCGAGTATCCCCCGGCATGGGTGGATGCGCTCCTGCCCGCACTGGACGCGATGACGGCGCACCGGATCGGGATAGAAGGCTAGCCGAAGCACCCCGCCACGATCCGCCGCCAGTCCTCGGTCGTAAGATCGTCGCGCGATGTGCCGGCGGCGGCGAGGATCGCGAGCGCGGCGTCGGCCGCTTCGAGCCGCGGGTCGGGCCAGCCGAGCGGATGCCCGGCATCGTGCAGCAGGCGCATGGCTAGGATGATGCGCGGATCGTCGAGACCCCGGCGCGAGGTGTAGCCGTCGGCCGCGACATAGGTCCGGCGGCGCGGATCGTAGCGGAGCGCGCCGGGATACGCGGCCTCGAAGATGCGGATGTCCTGCGTCGCCTGATTGCGCGAGATCGAGAACTGGCGGGCGAGGTCGTCGCGGCCGAGCGTACCGCGACGCCAGAGCAGCCAGTCGATGTAGTCGAGGCGGCGATCGACGGCCCAGGTCATCCCCTCAGCGATTCGATCCGATACCGGAGCGTGCGATCCCGGCGTCCCAATATGTGGGCCAAATAATCGAAGGCCAAGCGCCAGCGGACCGTCCACGGAGCACGCCGATTCAACAAGCGGCGGGCGTTCTCAGCCGACTCCGCGCGTGCGTCTTGAATATATGTGCGGACCGCTTCCTGGAGCGTTGCCAGGACCTCTTCGAATGATCCGCCCTGAACAGCGAGGTCGAAATCGACGCAGATCGCTTCCCATTGGCCGCCTTCTCCTGTGGCGTAGCACAGGACCCGATCAGCTACGTCGCGCGTCATTTGAGCCTGCTTCAATGAGGCCGCGGCGGTGGTGTCGCGGGCGAACCATTGTGGATATACGCTCCAGGTCGTCCGCCGTCCACGGACGCGCCTGCGTTCCGCGGGCGGTCATGCGCCCCACCTCCGCGCCGCAATGAGCAGTCCCCATACGGCGAGCGGCCCCGGCATCGCGTCCAGCCACGCACGCGCGGCCTCGCCGTGCCCGGCATCGACTGCGCTGGCGTAGATGCGCTCGGGGCTCGGCAGGTCATCCAGCCCCGACACGATGTCGAGGCCCTCGATGCCTTCGACCGCGTGCCTGAGGGCCTCACGGTCGCCGTGGCTGATGTCGAGCGCGCGCCACGCATTGAGCGCCAGATACCGCCCCCGGTGCACGTCGGCACTCAGGAGCGCGGCGAGGGAGATGCCCGCTGCATCCGCGTCCTGCGCCACCATGGTGAGCGGCGGCGTCAGGGTGATGCGGATGCGGGCGTGACGGAGATCGGGGTCGCTCACCACTCTCCCTCGGTCTCTGTCCAGCAGGGCGCCGGCCAGGACTTCGGCGCGCGCCAGATGTGTCCCGCAGGGGTGACGCGATAGCACTCCTCCGTCCCACGGTCCTCTACGATCACGCTGCGGCCGCGGGCACGGGCTAGGCCTCGCGCCGCAATGAGGGTCGCATTGCAGACGCGCTGCGACTGCACACCATCGGTCAGGGTGTTGCCGTCGAGATCGTAGATCGTGCTGTAGGTCATCTCGGTCTCCATTGCCCTCATCGGGGCTCTCTGGGGTGGTCGCTGTTGCGTCAGCGATGAGGGGAATATATGGTGTCCGAGAAATCACGTCAAGAGGTATTTTCCGGTGCCCGAAAATAAATCCGCGCCCCGAGGCCGCGGCCGGCCCCCGACCGAATCCGTCCGCATGATCCTCCGCCTCCGCCCCGCCGATCTCGCCGCTCTCGACGCCTGGATCGCCGCCCAGCTCCAGCCCATGTCCCGGCAGGCCGCGATCCGCGCCATGATCCGGGCGGCCTCTTGACGCGCGCCAAAATCCGTGGCAGCACCGCACTAATGCATCAGCCGAAATTCGCCCGCGAACGGCTCGACGCGATCAACACACAACGCACTGAGGTAGCCCATGGCCGACATAGGGCGGCCCAGCATCTACACCCCAGAACTCGCCGAACGCATCTGCCTCGAAATGGCAAAGGGCCGCTCTCTCCGGGCAATCTGCCAAGATGAAGGGATGCCCGCTCGGTCTACCGTTCATCTCTGGGAAGTGAACAACGTCGACGGCTTTTCGGACCGATACGCGCGGGCTCAGTTTATCCGCGTGCTGGAAATGGCGGACGAAACGCTCGACATCGCCGACAACGCCTCCAACGACTGGATGGCGACAAACGACCCTGAGAATTCGGGGTTCAAGCTGAATGGCGAAGCTGTCGCTCGCTCGCGCCTCCGTGTCGACACCCGCAAATGGATGACCTCGAAGCTGGCACCCAAGCTGTTCGGGGACAAACTCACGCATGCCAACGACCCTGAAAACCCGCTGCCCGATGGCTCCGGCGCAGTAGACAAGCTTGCAGCAGCTCTCGATCGCCTCTCGTCTCGCCAGTCTGCCGGCTGACCAGCGGGCGCGTGTTCTTGCCACGCTTACGGAAGACGAAGCGGCTGAGGTAGCCGACGATTGGCGCTTCTGGGCCCGCCCTGACCAGCTTCCCCCTGCTGGCGCATGGTCGGGGTGGCTGATCCTCGCCGGTCGCGGTTTCGGCAAAACGCGGGTTGGCGCTGAAACCGTCGCCCGCTGGGTACGCGAGGGACGCTACAAGCGCATCGGCCTTGTCGGCGAAACGGCAGCCGATACGCGCTATGTGATGGTCGAAGGTGAATCCGGCCTGCTCAACGTGGGCCCGAAACACGCGCGGCCTGAGTATTTCCCGTCCACCCGGCAACTCAAATGGCCTAACGGCGCCATTGCCACAACCTACAACGGCCTGGAGCCCGATCAGCTTCGCGGCCCGCAGCATGACCTCATATGGTTCGATGAGCTGGCGAAGATGCGCTATGCGCAAGCTGCCTTCGATCAGGCCATGTTCGGCCTGCGCTTGGGTGACGATCCGCGCTGGATTGCCACCACGACGCCGCGGCCGATCCCGCTGCTGAAGACGCTGCTCAAACAGCAGGGCGTTACGGTCACGCGGGGGAAAACGTCCGACAACCTGGCGAACCTCGCGCCGACGTTTCGGGCCAATGTGATCAGCCGCTATGAAGGCACACGCCTTGGCCGGCAGGAACTAGACGCCGAGATACTCGACGACGCGCCCGGTGCCTTGTGGTCGCGTCGAGGACTCGACGATTACCGGGTGCGGAAAGCCCCCCCGCTCAAGCGCATCGTGGTTGCGGTCGACCCTGCGGTGACGAGCGGCGAGAACGCCAACGAGACCGGCATCATTGCTTGCGGCCTCGGAGAAGACGGGCACGGCTACGTGCTCGATGACGGCAGCGGCGTCTATCAGCCCGACGAAATGGGCAGGCGCGTGGTCGCGATGTATCGCAAGTGGGATGCGGACAAGGTTGTCGTCGAGGTCAACAACGGTGGCGAACTGTTCCGCACGATCCTCCGGGCTGTAGCCGCGAATCTGCCGATCCAAGAAGTCCGCGCCAGCCGGGGCAAGTTCGTCCGTGCCGAGCCTATTTCGGCTATCTATGAGCAAGGGCGGGTGCATCACGTCGGCGCATTCGCCGTGCTTGAAGATCAGATGACGGTCTTCACCGCGGATCGGACGGACATGACCGATCGCGGATACGACTCGCCGGATCGTGTCGACGCGCTCGTGTGGGCGCTTACCAGTCTATTCCCGCAGATTGCGGAATCGAGCCGGCAGGACAAGGGCGTCCGGTCGCAAGTCGCTATCGCCCTAGGCACCGGAGAGGTGGATTTCTGATGGCTGCGCTGTTCTCCAAGCCGCCGAAGCCCGAAAAGCCGACGCCACCGATCACGCAGGACGAGGTGATGCTCCAGCTTGCGCAGGACGAGCGCCTGTCGAAGCGGCGAGGGCGGGCAGCGAATATGCTCTCGGGCCAGCCGGCGCGTCCTGGCGCGAAGCTGGGCGGCTCTGGCGCGACGCCTGCGGCCGGCGGGGGCGGGCAGGCTGCCGCGGCCTATTCGGGCGGTGGGTTCAAGCTGCCGGCGTTCTCCGGCGTGGGTGGCATGCTCTGATGGCTGACGGCGCGAAGCTGATCGCCCGTCACGACCAGCTCAAAGCGATCCGCGAGCCGTGGCTGAGCCTGTGGCGCGAGGTTGCGCCGCTCGTGCTCCCGAGACAGGACGATTTTTTCAGGTCGCGGTCGCAGGCCGACAAGCGCACGGCGCAGCAGTTCGACGCCCGCGCGGCCAGGGCGCTCGAAAAGTTTGTGGCGGTGCTGAACGCCATGCTGACGCCGCGCTCGAACGTCTGGCACAAGCTCAAGCCCAAGGGCGGGCGGGACGAGTCCGATCCTGCCGTCCGCTGGCTGGAGGAGGTCAACGAACGGCTCTGGCGGCTGCGCTACAGTCCGGTTGCGAATTTCGCCTCGCAGCAGGACGAGAACTATTTCAGCCTCGGCGCGTTCGGCACGTCGGTCATGTTCGTGGATTCCTCGCCGACGACACCGCTGCGCTACCGCTCCTGCCACCTGAGCGAGATCGTGTTCGCGCAGGATGCATGGGGCTCGGTCGACACGGTGCATCGCGAGTTTGAGTTGACCGCTGCTAACGCGGTGCAGATGTTCGACCCCGCGCGCCTGCCCGAGAAGATCCACGCCAAGGCCAAAACGGCGCCGGACGAGTTGTTCACGTTCATCCACTGCACGCACCCCAATGACGAGCCGGTCTATGGCAAGCAGGATGCACAGGGGATGCCGTGGGCCTCAGCCTATGTGAGCCTCGACGACAAGGCCGTGGTGGGCGAGGGCGGCTATCGCTCTTTCCCCTACATGGTTTCGCGCTACACGACGGCCCCGCGGGAACAGTGGGGCCGCTCGCCGGCACTGTCTGCCCTGCCGGACATAAAGCTCGCCAACGAGATGGCGAAGACGACGCTACGGGTCGCGCACCAGGCGGTAGACCCGCCTTGGCTGACGCATGACGACAGTATCCTGAGCGTGCTCAATGCGCGTCCTGGCGCGATCAACCGCGGCGGCGTGTCGGCGGAAGGGCGCCCGCTGGTGATGCCGATGGTCTCCGGCGCGCGGTTCGACGTGGCGGAAGAGTATCGCCAAAGCCTTTACGCCAACATCGACGATTTCTTCCTGTCGAACCTGATTCAGCTTCTCGTCGACAAGCCGAACATGACGGCGACGGAAGTGCTCCAGCGGGCGCGGGAACAGGGATGGCTCCTGGCGCCGATCATGGGCCGTCAACAGTCGGAGTCGCTGGGACCTCTGATGGAACGGGAGTTCGACCTCGCCATGTCGGCCGGCGCGCTCCCGCCCATGCCTCCTGAAATGCTGGAGACCGGTGGCGAGTACGAGATCGAATACGACTCGCCGCTGAGCGTCGCCGCGAAAGCCGAGCAGGGGGTTGCTATCGCGCGCTGGATTGAAGGGCTGTTGCCGGTGGCGCAGTTCAAGCCGGACGTGCTCGACAAGCTGAACGAGGACGAGATCGCCGACATTCTGGCGGCATCCAACGGCGTGCCGCTGGCTGCGGTGAACACGGATGACTACGTGGCGCAGGTACGCCAGCAGCGCGCCCAGCAGCAGGCCGCGATGACCGCGATGCAGGCCGCGAAGCCGCTGGCGAGCGCCGTCAAGGACGTGGCGAGTGTTCAGCAGGCGGCGTGAGACGCTGCACGCCTATCGGGCGTTGCTCAATAGTCCGCATGCAAAGCTGGTTCTCGCCGATCTGGCGCGCTTTGCCGGCGTGTATGCGACCAATTTCCGGGGCGACCCCCATGAAACCGCGTTCCGGGAAGGCCGGCGCGACATGTTTCACTTCATGGTCCGGCGGGCTCGCCTGACCGTGGATGAAATCGAATCCATCGTTCAGCGTGAAGAAGGAGCGACCGAGTGACAGCAGCCGCACAGGCACTGGCCGCGCAAGCGACAACCGGAGCCGAAGCACAAGCCCCCGCACAGGCCCCCGAGGCACCTGCCAATCTCCCTGAATGGGCCAACGGCGTCGCGCCCGAAGTCGGCGCCTGGCTGCTGAACAAGAAGTTCGCAGACCCACAGGCCGCGCTGACGAGCAGCTATCATCTGGAGCGGATGCTCGGGCAGGACAAGATACCGCTGCCGAAGGATGCGAGCGACAAGGCCGGCTGGGACGCAGTGTGGGCAAAGCTCGGTCGGCCCGAGAAGCCGGAAGCGTATTTCGAGGGCGCCGCCGATGTGTGGCCGGAGGGCTTCACGCCCGATCCCAAGCTGCTGGAGGGCTTCCAGAAGGTCGCGCACGAGATTGGGCTGAACACCACGCAGGCCAGGGCGTTGGCGAAATGGCAGATCGAGGCGGCGAGTGCACAGGGCGCCGATCCCGCTGCGACGGAAGCGGCGTTCGAGGCGCAGTCGACGGCAGAGTACGAGGCGCTGCGGCGCGAGCAGGGGCCGAAGTTCGATGCGCTGGTGGCGGATTTCCAGCGCGCCGGCCGCTTCGTCGATGCAACGACGGACGAGATCGCGCTGATCGAGCGGGCCATCGGCACCAAGCGCACGATCGAGATCATGGCGAAGCTGGGCGGGGCGTTCGGCAAGGAGATGCCGTTCGTCGACGGCAAGACGCCGGGCGGCATTCCGACGCCGGAGCAGGCGCGAGCCCGCATCGCAGACCTCAAGAAAGACCAAGCCTTCGTCAAGCGCTACACGACCGGCGACGCGGCGGCATTGAAGGAGATGACGGACCTTCACGCCATAGCGGCGCAGGGCTGATATGGAGCGCGCCGACCTGAAGCTGGCGCACACGCACGCCAAGGACACGACACAGATCATAGAGATTGCGACGGCTTACGAGTCGTTCGTTCTGAGCGCCGACAAGGCTGAAACGCCCCGGCAAAAGAAGGTCGAAGCGGACCCTAAGCGCTAGAAGACCGGCCCTGCACGAATTCGGTGCTGCCTGAGCGGACAAGCGTCTGACGCCCCGCGCCGAAGGCCCGCGCCTGAGCCACGCAGACAAGCCCTTCGCCTGATCCTCCATCAAGCGAAAGGCACCCATCATGGGTCTCAACGTAACCGCCCATACCGTCCAGCAGTACGGGACGAATGTGGCGCTGCTCCTTCAGCAGAAGGGCAGCAAGCTCCGCGATACCGTCACCATCGGCTCGCACGTCGGCAAGGCGGCTGTCCCGGTCGAACAGATCGGCGCCATCAACGCCAAGGTCCGCGCCGGCCGCGGCTCTCCGGTCGTCTTCACCGACAGCCCGGAAACCCGTCGCTGGGTCGAGCCGATCGACTACGACACGGACGCGGAGATCATCGACAGCGCGGACAAGCTCCGCATGCTGATCGACCCGCAGTCGAGCTATGTCACGAACGCGGTCTATGCCCTCGGGCGCAAGATCGACGACGCGGTCATCGCCGCGGCGACCGCGACCGCGAAGATCGGCGAAAACTCCACCTCCGGCACCGAAGCGTTCGACACGGCCACCTACCAGGTGACCGGCTCGATCGGCGGCGCCAACTCCGGCCTCAACGTGGCGAAGCTGCGTGCGGCGCGCCGGAAGCTCCAGGAGGCCTTCGTCGACCTCGACCAGGAGCAGCCGACGCTCGTCATCACGGCGCGTCAGCACGACGACCTCCTGAACGAAATGCAGGTGGTTTCGAGCGACTTCAACCCGCAGCCGGTGCTGGTCGACGGCATGGTGACCCGCTTCATGGGGTTCAACATCCGTGTCTGCCAGCGCCTCACGTTCTCCACCACGCGCCGCGTGCTGGCCTACGTGAAGTCCGGCATCCACCTCGGCATCTGGAACGACATCCGGGCCGATGTGAGCGAGCGCGCCGATCTCGTCGGTCGCCCGACCCAGGTCTATGCGATGGGCACCTTCGGCGCCACGCGCATCGAGCAGGGCAAGGTCATCGAAATCCTCTGCTACGAATCGTAAGGAGAACGCGACATGGCTGTTGCCAACACCAAGAGCGCGATGGTCACGGCGCGCGATGCGACGCCGAACACGCTCACCACGTATGGCGGCATCGTCAAGACGGTCGGGGGCACGATTGCCACCCTCGCCGCCGACGACGACGGTTCCGTCTATCGCATGTGCCGGTTGAGTTCCTCGGCCCGCATCCTCGCGATCCGCACGACCCACGGCACGATGACCTCGGGCACCGATTGGGACTTCGGCGCCTATCAGACGGCGGCCAATGGCGGCGCGGTTGTCGACAAGGACGCGCTGGTCGACGGCGCCGATCTGTCGACGGCGCGTCTCACGCCGACGGCTCTGCCGTTCCAGGCCGGCGCCTCCTACGGAAAGTATCTGTGGGAAATCCTCGGGCTGTCGTCCGATCCGCTCCGTGAATACGACCTGTGCTGGACGGCGAACACCGTCGGCTCGGCCGCCACGGACGTGACCACCTACGTCGACTATCTGGCGTAACGGCGAGGGGGCTTCGGCCCCCTTTCCAACCCCCTTCCCCCTGACAATCTGAACGGAGGTCCCTCGTGGCCGATCGGTACTACAACGTCCCGCTGGGCGGCGGGATGGTGGGCGATGTGACTGAGGGCGCCTCGGACACGTCGGCCTATGCCTGTTTCCGCGTGACGTACGACGCGACGAACAATTCCAAGATGGAAGCCCTGAAGGCGGTCAGCGCCATCATGGACTACATCACCAAAGACACCTGGCCGCCGGTATAGCTCGATGGCCGCGTCACACCAAGACGCCACTGGCGCGAGCCTGCTGGCGCGCATCATGTATTGGTGGAACGGCACGAATGCCGTTCCGGTCGATACATCCAATCCTCTGCCGGCGGGCGGAAACGTCGCGTCCGGCGCAACCGACGCCGGCAATCCGCTCAAGGTGGGCGGCAAATACAATTCGACCAAGCCGACGCTGACCAACGGGCAGCGCGGCGACGTTCAGTTGACTTCGCGCGGCTCTGTGGCGGTGACGCTCTTCGGCGACGATAGCGCGACCTCGGTCAGCTTCGACGGCATCACGTCGGTCGCGAAGATCGACATCGCGGCCGGCACCACCAACGCGACCTCGGTCAAGGCCTCGCCGGGCCGCGTGCTCGGCGTCGAGTGCAAGGTGGTTCGCGGCTCCGACGTGTTCCTGAAGATCTTCAACGTCACCGGCACGCCCGTCCCCGGCACCACCGCGGTGCGCGACCAGATACGCCTGCCGCTTTCGTCGAACGTGAACCTCACCTTCGGCGACGGCATCTACTGTTCGACGGGCATCGGCATCGCGCTCACCACGGGCGTCGCGGAAAGCGACACGGGTGCGCTGACCGCTGGCGACGTGACCTTTTTCCGCATCCGGTACGCCTGACATGCGCGGCTTCTCCCGCGCCTGGACGCCCTACGATCTGGGGCCAGGATGCCTAAGCGCATGGTGGTCGGCGGACGATCACGGCACGGCGCGGATGACCGACGACGGCTCGGGCCTGATTTCGAGCTGGTCGGATCGCGTTACGGGCCTCGCCGTCACCGGCACCACGACAGCGCGTCCGACTTGGACCTCAACAGCGCTCAACAGCGCGAAGGCCGGCCTCACTTTCGACGGTACGGCGAACACGCTGGCGACGACGACGCTGACGGCGCTGCCGACTGGCGATGTGGCCGGCGAAATTTGGGCGGTGCTGAGCCAATCGAAGGACGGCAGCGTCTCCGGCAATTTCGCCGCGATGCGCTATGGCGGCACGACCGACGGCACCTTCCGCGGGCTCGGCCGGGTGAACGGGGCGGGCAACACCAACCGGGCGCGCGTCGCGGTCGACGGCACGACGGCGGCCAATATCCTGGACGACGGCGTGCAGGACTTCGGCGGGGCGGCCGGCCATGTGCTGCGCGGTCAGTTCTCTGGCACGACGCTGACAGGCGAGATGGACGGGACCACCTTCTCGACCTCGCCGGCAAGTGGCGTCACAACGCTGGCGACCGGCACCACGCGCCTGCGTCTCGGAGCCTCCACGTCAGGCACCGCGGGCAACTTCTGGCAAGGCGTGCTGCGGCACGTCATCATCCTGCGCGGGCTCCTTCCGACGAAGGAAGAAGGTCTGATGCGGCTGTGGGCCGCTGGCGAAGTCTGATGGCCTCGCAAGTCGATATCGTGAATGCCGCCCTCCGGCTGCTCGGCGCGAACCGCATCACCGATCTCGACGGCTCCACCAAGGAAGCCCGGTCGATGGAAGAGGCGTGGGCCATGACGCGCGATTCTGCGCTCGCGGCCTATCCGTGGAATTTCGCCATCGCCTATGCCGCCATTGCCGCCGAAGTGAACGAGCCAGCGCACACCTGGGATGCGTCCTATCCGGTCCCGGCGGATTGCCTCCGCGTGCTCGATTGCCCCGATCTGCTCACCTCGGAATGGACGATGGGCAAGGCGATCGGACAGAGCGGCCGCGCCGTGCTGGCGGACACCTCGGGCAGCCTCAACATCAAATATATCTCCCAGATCACCGAGACGACGGCCTGGGACCCATGCTTCGTCACCTATATGGCGGCACGTCTCGCCAAGGCCTGCGTCGAGGACATCACTGAATCCGAAAGCGCATACCAGCGCATCAAGGACGCGATGAAGGAGGCGATGAACGAGGCCTATATGACGGACGCGATCGAAGGCCCGCCGGAGGACTTGCCGGCGGACGACTGGATCGCGGGCAGGCTTTAGCGCATGCCAAAGGCGTCGCCTGGCCTCGTCAGCTTTAATGGCGGCGAGCTGAGCCCGCTGCTTGACGGCCGGGTGGACCTCGACCGCTACGGTGCCGGGCTGGCGTCGTGCGAGAACTTCATCCCGCTGCCGCAAGGCGGGCTGCGCAACCGGACCGGCACCAAGTTCGTGGCCGAGATCAAGGACAGCGCAACGGGCGCATGCCTTCTGCCCTTCATGTATTCGTCCGATCCGGGCCAGTCCTTCATCCTAGAGGCCGGGACCAATTATTTCCGGTTCTTCAAGAACCACGCCGCCGTCGAGTCCGCGCCGAGCGTGCCGTTCGAGGAGGGGCACGACTACACGGTTTCCGAGATTCCCGCGCTAGCCTATGTCCAGTCGGCGGACGTGATGTATCTGGCGCACAACGCGCACACGCTGGCGACGCTGTCGCGGACCAGCGACACGAACTGGACCTATGGCAGCATTTCGCCGGTCACCGGCCCGTTCCTCGACGAAGACACGTCGGGTATAACGCTGACCGCCTCCGGCGTCACCGGCTCGGTCACGCTGACGGCTTCGTCGGCCTATTTCGTCGACACAGCCGCCGCCGGCCATATCGGCAGCCTGTTCCTGCTCTGGGCATCCGACATCGACGTTTCGGCGCTCCAGCCGTGGGAGCCGGACGTGACCTACGCGGCCGGAGACAGGGTCTACTACAACGGCCGCATCTATCTGCTGGCCGACGGCGACGGAAATAATTCGGGGACGGTGCCGCCGACCCACGAGGAAGGCTCGCGCTGGGACGGCAAGGAAGGCACCAACGTCCAGTGGGCTTTCGAGTCCTCGTTCTACGGCATCGCTGTCGTGACGGCGTTCACCTCGTCGACGATCGTCACCGCAACGGTATTGCAGCGGCTTCCGGTATCGCTCGCCACCAAGGCCTGTACCCGTTGGGCGGAGGGTGCCTGGAACGGGCTCAGGAAGTGGCCGGGGGCACTGTGCTTCTATCAGGACCGCCTCGTCGCCGCGGGCTCGTTCTACCAGCCGGACACGATCTGGACTTCCGCGACGGGCGACTATCTGAACTTCGGACCGCGCGATTCCTCCGGCTTGGTTGCGGCGGACCTGGCGCTGACGGTGACAGTCTCGAGCCAGCAGGTCAACAAGGTGCTGTGGATGCGGCCCGATGGCGGCGGCATCCTCTGCGGCACTGTGGGAAACGAGTTCCTGATCGCGCCGGCCACGAATGGCGAGGGCCTGTCGCAGTCGAATATCCGGGCTATTCCACAGACGGCATACGGCTCGGCATCCATCCAACCGGTTCAGGTGGGCGGGGCAACGCTCTACGTGCAGCGCTCGCTGGCCAAGCTGCGGGAGGCGATATACGACTTCTCCTCGGATCGCTATTCCGGGCGCGATCTAACGATCCTGAGCGAGCACATCACGCGGCACGGCATCGTGCAGATGGCCTATGCCCAGGAGCCGCACAACATCGTTTGGATGTGTCTCGGGGACGGGTCGCTGATAGGGCTGACCTACGACCGCGAAAACGAGATCACCGGCTGGCACCGGCATGTGCTGGGCGGGGCCGGGGATGCAGAGGGCAACCCGCCCGAAGTCGAAAGCGTCGCCGTGATCCCCTCGCCGGACGCGACGCAGGACGAATTGTGGCTGGTCGTAAAGCGCTACATCGACGGGCAGACTGTTCGCTACGTCGAGTATCTCGACATGTCGCGCGGCATGGGCGGCGACATCGTAGATAGCTACTTCGTCGACTGCGGCATCACCTATGACGGCGCCGCGACGGACACGATAACCGGGCTGGACCACCTGGAAGGTGAGACGGTGCAGGTGGTGGCGGACGGCACGGCGCACCCGGATTGCACGGTCTCGGGCGGCTCGATCACGCTGAACGCCGAGTACAGCCTCGTCCATGCCGGGCTGTTTGCCGATGCCTCCATCGTCACGATGAAGATCGAGGCCGGGTCGGCGACGGGAACGGCGCAGGGCAAGCGCAAGCGGATCGAGCGCATTATCGCGCGGGTCTACAATTCGATTGGGGGCAAGGCGGGCTCGCCGGATGGGAATCTGGACGGCCTGCTGAAGCGGGACAGCGCCTCGCCCATGTCGGCGGCGGTGCTGCCGTATTCGGGCGACACGGTGCTGACGTGGCCCTACGGCCACGAGACGGCTGGGCAGATCAAGATCGTGCAGGATCAACCCCTGCCGTTCAACCTGCTGGCGCTGTTCCCAGACGTGAACACGAAGGACTAGGGGTGGCGATCCGGCTGGCCCCGCTGCGGGCGTGGCATCTTCGCAGCATGAAGCTCCAGCCATCGCAGGCGCATATGCGCGCGTGGATCACGGATGAGTTTCTGGACGCCATAGAGCACACCCTCGCCTATACGGTGCTGGACGGGGACGAGCCTCTGGCGAGCGCCGGCATCGCCGAAAACGAGCACATAAAGCGATATGCATGGGCTTTGCTGAGCGAGGGCGCCGGCAAGGCGATGGTGCGGGCAACGCGCGCGTGTCTTGGCATGGTTTCCCGTGAAACGGAGACGGTCTTCACCCATGTGCGGGCCGATCTTCCGGCGAATGTCCGGTGGCTGACGGTCATGGGCTTCGCGCCGACGGGCAAGGTGGATCGCATGCCCGACGGGCACGACATGGAATTGTGGGCGAGGGCTCCGGGATGATTGAGGCGGTCTCTGCGGCGCCGTCGCTCCTGCACTGGTTGTTCGCCGATCCGACGATCATGCTTCTCGTTGCCGGCGCGACGCAGGCCGTGGGCTCTGTCGTCGAGGGCGTGCAGGCGAACCAGACGGCGAAGGCCAACGCGGCGATAGACGAGTCGAACGCCAAGCAGGCGGGCGCCCTCGGTGCGCAGCAGGAAGCCGCCATCCGGCGCGACAACCGCCGGCAGACCGGCGAGACCATTGCGGCCTTTGGCGGCAACGGCATCACGTTGTCGGGATCGGCGAAAGATTACACCCTTGCGCAGCAGGTCGAGCTGGAAATGAAGGCGCTGGACGCGCGCTATCAGTCCTCGGAGCAGGCGCGGGCCTACCGCAACAGCGCGAAGATGACGCGCTACCAGGGCAAGCAGGCGCAGATGGCTGGGTTTATCGGCGGGGCGTCGAAGCTTTTGAGCGCGGGCGGGCAGTATCTCGAACGCACGGCGCCGAAGGGCTGACATGCCTAAGGTTCCGGGCCTCGCCACTTACATTCCAGATGCCCGCGTCATCGACGGGCCGCGCTTTGCGCCTTCGCCCATCGGTCGGGCGCTACAGGGTGCCGGGCAGGAAGCCGAAGACTTCGCGCACTTCCTTGAGCAGCGTGACGACGAAGACGGGCGTCTGGGGGCTGCGCGCACCGGCCTCTCTATCGACATTGAGGCGTCTCAGGAGCTGAACCGGCTCCAAGAGGCGGGCGATACCGGCGATCTCGCAAACCGGATGCGGGAGTGGACCAAGAAGCGGTACGAAACCGCGTCGAAGGATGCGACGGGCGCCGAGCGGAAATATCTCTCGGTGGAGCAGCTACAGTCCGAAGGGCGGCTCGTCGACCGGGCGAACTCCATTGAGGCGACGGATCGTCGGGTCAAGCGCAACACGGCGATAGACGACATGCGCCGGATGGCAACGGGCATGGTTTACACTGACCCGTCATCCTACGCGGCGACGCGCGCGAAGATCCAATACCAGATCGACCACTCGTTCCTGGGCACTGAGGACAAGGCGCGGCAGATGGCCGGGCTTGAGGACCTGGCGGTCTCTGCGGCACAGGGGCAGATCGACCGCAACCCGTACAGCTTCAACGCAAAGGCATGGGTGGGGCAGATCGAAGGCAGCCGGCTGGCGTCGCTGGATAACAGTGCGCAATCGGCAATCAAGAGCCGGGAGGCGGAAGCGCGGGCGGCGGCGGCTGAGGCGCGTGCGGCTGCGGCCGAAAATGCCAATGCGTATATGGCTGATTTTGGGGACTACGCGGCCTATCGCGCGGCCGGCAACCCGCCCGATCCCAAGCTGGAAGCCAAATACTCTCCGGCGGCGATTTCGCGCCTCGGTGTGAAGGGCGCCGACGGCTGGGCCAAAAAAGCAGCGGACGTTCAAGCCCAAGGCGATCTGATGCTGGCGCTGCGCTCTGCCGACACACGGGAAGAACGGGCTTCGATTGTCGCGAAGGCGATGGAGACAACGAAGTCGCCGGATAATTACCAGTTCAACGCCGGAATGGCGGAGACGATAGTTGCGACGGCCGGCAAATTCGACGCCGAGCTTGAAAAGGCTCCGGGCGAAGTGGCGGCGCGCTCTGGCCGCGTGAAGGATGGGTTCAAGGAGAGTGGCCCGGCTGGCGTCGCCGCGATGCTGGGGGAACAAGAGCGGCTTGGCGTGCCGGAGCCTCGGCGCGTGCCGCTGCCGGAGTCCGTCGCGACCTCGCTGACGGAGCGCGTTGCCAGCCTGCCGCCTGAGAAGCAGGCCGAAGAAGTGCAGGCCATAGCCGGCGAGTTCGGATCGATGTGGCCGATGGTGTTCCGTCAGATCGGCGGCAAGCTGCCGGCCGATGCGGCAACGCTCGCCACGATGCCGAAGGGCCGCCCGGCCACGTTGCTGGCTGAGGCCGCGGCGCTGAAGGATGGCGAACTCACCGCCGGGCTTCCTTCAACGGCAAAGCGGGATGTGGAAGATGCTCTGGCGGACGACGACACGATGCGGAGCCTGCATTCGTCGCTGATATTGGAGCGCGACGGCACCGGCACCTATGCATCGGCCTTCGCCGCTACGGTGAAGCTGGCGCTCCAATACATGCACAAGGACAATCTGGATGCGCCGGAAGCCGCGAGCCGCGCCGCCCTGGAGGTAACGGCCAACAGCGGGTTTGCCGAGTTCAACGATATGGCGGTGCGCGTTCCGGCCAATCTCGACACGGGCGCCATAGAAGACGGCATGTCGGCCATCGCCAACGGGTTCGACCCCTCGGGGTATGACATTCCGGAGTCGGTGAGCGGGATTGCGCCGGACGTGGCACAGGAACAATGGGCCAATGCGATCAAGGCGGGTTCTGACGTGCACTGGATCGGCGCGGCTGACGGCTCCGGCCTCTATCTCTGGGACGGGACGGCGCTCGTCACCAAGAATGGTCAGCCTGTCGTGTTCACCTGGGACGATCTGAGGGCAGCGGCCCAATGATGATTTCCGGGGGCGGCCCGGCCTTCACCGACAAGCGGCCAATCGAAGATTACACGGTCGGCTCCGGCACGGCTTTCGGCGCCGAACTGCGGAATCAGATCGATTCGTCCCTCCTGGCCGATGTTGCCCGCCGCGGCAAAATCAGCCTCGAACGGCAGGCGCGCGAAGATGCCATGCGCCGGGCAAAGCCGATCCACAAGGCGCGCACGTTCTACGATGCGGAGACCGCGCGCGCGAAAGTGAAGGAAGCGGGCGTCGATTACACGATCCCGGATGAGGGCGTGCAGATCGATGAGTTCGAGACCATGCTGGAACTGCGCAAGCGCCAGCGGCGGGAGGAAATCACCGTCTCGCGCCGGCCTAAGACTTGGCTCGGGGCGGGCGCGGTCCTCGCCGGGGACTTCACGGCAGGGCTGGTCGATCCCATCAACGTGGCGGCGTCCTATATCCCGATTGTCGGGCAGCTTCGCTATGCGCGCTGGCTGGAACGGGCGGGCTCGGCTGGCGGTCGTGCTGCTGTGCGTCTCGGCGTCGGCGCCGCGGAAGGCACGGTCGGCGCTGCGGCTTATGAAGGCCTGAACCTCGCCTTCAATCGAAGCCTGCCGGAAAACTACGGGCTGGCCGACAGCTTCCTGAATATCGCGTTCGGAGGCGTGCTGGGTGGTGGGCTTCACGCTGTCGGCGGGCTCGGGCGAGACTTGATTTACGGTGTCGAGCCTTATCGGCCGTCATCGGTGGCGACGCAAACAGCCCTGCACCGGGCGGTGGTCGATGCAGATGCTGGACGCACTGTCGACGTGTCTCCAATCGTCGATGGCGCGGCTTTGGACGGGGCCGTTGGTGAGATTGGCCGCTTCCGTCGCCATCTCAGCAAGATCGACGCGGAGGAAGCGCGTGCCCTCGATGCAGGGGTTCGCGGCGAAAGGACCGCCGAGCGCGGATCGGTGCAGGAGCGCATTCAGACCCTGACGGCTGAGGTTGCCCGGCTCGGCGAGGAAATACAGGGCGCGCTTGCGAAAGCCGCCGCGGCTGTGGATGATGTCACGCCCTCGCGCCTGGCCGCGATCAGCCGGGAATTGTCGGGAGATATTTCGGCCAAGCGTCGCGCGAACCTCGAAGCCGAGCAGCGCATGCTGACCGACGGCCGGGCGCAATCGCCCGAGCAGGAGGCGCGCGCCCGAGACAGCTACCTTGCCGAAGCGAAGGGGTTGGAAACCGCTCAAACTCGCGCCAAGCGTGATCTGCGCCGAGCGCAGGAATCGGCGGGCAAACTGGAGCAGGGAAAGACGGCGGTCGAGCGCGCTTTGGACCAAGCCGCCGGCCGGATCACCTCGCGCCGGGGTGATGTAATGGCGCTGACCACGCGTGCCGTGCGGCGCTGGGCCGCCACTGTTGGTCAGGCGCTGGATGCCGACGCAGCCCGCGCGATAGCTGAAAGGCTCATGACGACGCCGGTCGCTGACATGGATGCCGTGATCCGAAGCGAGCTAGGGGCATTGGGCGGCGAGAAGATCACGCGCGCCGCTGTCGCGCCAGATGTGTACGACCCGGCGACGAAGGCCGAACCGCGCGAGATGGCCGATCTGAGGGCACAGGCCGATGAGGCGCTGGCGCTCGGCGATGCCGGCGCCGATCTGGACGGGGAAATCGAAGCCCTTGGAGGGTATCTCGACATGGCCCGCAAGCGCGAGGCGCTGAGCGCAGCCGATGAGGCGGCATTGTCCCTCGCCGATGAGTTTGAAGCCACGGCGAAGCGCTCCGGCGATGCCTACAGGGCGGCTGCGGCCTGCCTATCGGGGCTCGCATGAAGATCGACGCCTGCGTCCGCGGCATCCTCGGGGAAGACGCGGACAGCCTGACCGATGAGGAACTGTCGGGCCTGATCGCCGATCTGCAACGCCGGAAGCGCATGCGGCAGGCGCAAGATGCCTCGCTTGACGACGTGACGGCGCTGCGCGGTGCAGCCGATGAAGTCGCGGCGGACCTCGAACTGGCGGCCAAGGTCGAAAAGCGGAACGCCGCGCTGAATATCCTGCGGCACAAAGAGGCAACGGCCTTCATCGACGGGTTCAACGATCCCGCTCGGGGTCTTGAGGCGCTGCTGGCGGGCTCCAACAAGCGCATAGAGGGCGCGCGCCTATCGGTCGATAGCCGGACGCGGGCGCGCGAAGGGCGCTATCTCGGCGGGATGGTAAACGACCTCAAGCGCGAGGGCCTGCTGCAATTCGTCCAGGCGCGTCTGTTCGCAACCGGCGGTAAGGGGCCGCTGGACGACAAAATTGCCATCGAGCTTTACGAGCTGCGCGACGGCGGGTCGCCCGGCCGCTCGGGGTCGAAGGACGCCCAAAAGATCGCGGCGATCATTCACAAGTATCAGGAACTGGCCCGCGCGGATCAAAACCGGGCCGGGGCCTTCATTCGCAAGCTGCCGGGCTATATCGTCTCGCAAAGCCACGACATGTTCCGCATTCGGCGGGCCGGAAAGAATGAATGGATTGCGCGCACCCTTCCGCTTCTGGATGCTGACCGGACCTTTGACGGCGCTGACCCGGCCGCTTTTCTGTCGGCTGTATACGATGAGCTTGCCTCGGGCACGTTCTATAAGGCGGATGCTGAGGCGCCGCTTATAGGCTTCAAAGGCCCGGCCAATCTGGCGAAAAAGGTCTCTCAGTCGCGTGTTCTGCACTTCCGGGATGCCGAGTCGTGGATCGCTTATAACGATCGCTTCGGCATGGGCGGGCTCATGGATGCGGTGGCGTTCGGGCTGAGGCATTCGGCCCGGAATGTGGCTCTCATGGAGACACTAGGCACCAATCCGCGGGCGATGTTCAACCGGCTTCTGAGCGATGCCCGGCAGGCGGCTATCGGCGACACCAAGCAGAGCGACAGGCTGCAATCCGGCCCGGACTCGCGGCTGTCGCGCATGATGAACGTTGCGGACGGTACGGTCGATATTCCCGCCAGTGTCGGCATGGCCCGCTTCGGGGCGGCGTTCCGTGCTTTCGAGAACATGATAAAGCTGGGTGGCGCCGTGCTTTCCAGCATCCCCGACATTGCGACGGCGGCCAGCGATATCCAGTATCGCGGGCGGGGCTTCCTCTCGGGGATGAACGATCAAATCGGCGGGTTCTTCAAGGCCATCCCGGATGCGAGCGTGCGCCGCGAGGTTGCCGAACGCATCGGCGCCGCGATTGACGGCAAGATCGGAGCCATTCTGTCGCGCTTCTCGGCTGCCGACACGCTGCCGGGCCGGATGGCGAAACTGCAACAGAACTTCTTCCGGCTGAACCTGCTCGGCTGGTGGACGGATGCGCACGAAGCCGGGTACGCGGCCGGCATGGCCCACGATCTCGCGCGGCAGGCGGGCGCAGCCTTTGGCGATCTGCCGGCGGAAGCGCAGCGCGCGCTCGGGCTGTACGATATCGGGGCGCGGGAATGGGATGTGCTGCGCAGCCACGGTCTCGATACGGCGGCTGACGGCCGGGCCTATGTCATGCCCGATGTGCTGGAAAACGCGCCTGACGAAGCTTTGGCGGCGCTGGTGGATGGGAAGGTCACGCCGGGCAAGATCAAGGCGGCGCGGGACCGGCTGGGAGCGAATCTGCGGGCCTATTATCTCGACCGCACGTCCTACGGCGTTCTGAAAGGTGGCATCCGCGAGCGGTTCGCGTCGACGCAGGGCTATCAGGCGGGCACGCCGGCCGGGGAGGCGTTCCGCTTCTTCGGGCTGTTCAAGAATTACAGCGTCTCGTTCGTCAACAAGACGCTCGGGCGTTTCGCCGAGGCCGACACGTTCTGGCAGGTGCCGGGCGCTCTGGCGCGCATGCCATGGGGAGAGAAGCGGCAGGCGGCGCAGCTTATTCTCGCCATGACGGCGCTGGGCTACGTGTCGATGTCGCTCAAGCAGATCACCAAGGGACAGGAACCGCCGGACCCCACGGATCGCGCGACCTGGGGCCAGGCCTTCCTGCAAGGCGGGGGCGCCGGCATCTATGGCGACTTCCTGACGGCGGATTTCAACCGCTTCGGCGGGGGCGGCTTGGAGACGCTGGCGGGGCCGGTTGTTGGATCGGCATCGGACCTTCTGCGCCTCTACGGCGCGATGCAGGATTGGGTGAGCGGCAAGACGGAGAATGCGCCGGACGCGCAGGCATTCCAGATCTTCAAGAACAACACGCCGTTCCTGAACCTGTTCTACGCCCGTGCCGCGCTCGACTATCTGATCCTGTACGATGTGCAGGAGGCCATCTCGCCTGGCTCGCTGCGCCGCATGGAACGCCGCATCAAGAAGGAACAGGGGCGCGAGTTCCTGCTGCCGCCGTCGAAGGAGCGGGTGACGCCATTCACTTAAGGGCAGGGATGCGAGTCAGCCCACTGAGCGCGAAGGTACGCCGCCGCGGGCATCTGGATTAACACTGCAGGCGCGTCGGCCTCAGCTTTGCTCACAAACTCGGTGACGAGCAGCGCATACGTGCCGTCGCTTGGTAGGCAGACTGACCGAGAGCCAGCCTCGGCAACGCCGATGATGTAAGCGCTGCAGTTGGCGGCAGAGACTTCGTCGCTTGCGGTGCAAAAGCCCAAAAGCTGCGCAGCCGTAATAGCGACCAGTAACGAGACCATCCCAGGCCCTCCCAAAGGGGCGGACTCCTACCACACCCACGGATTTTCGCACCCCCGCCCTCGCCCGGCGGGTTTTTTCGTTGGAGAAGCCATGTCGGTTTCCTCTACTGGCACCCGCGTTGCCCTGAACGGCGACGGCGTGACGGCCGCCTTTGCCTGGCCCTACAGGTTCCTCGCGACAACCGACCTCAAGGTCTATGTCGGCGGCGTCCTGAAGACGATCACGACGCACTACACGGTGTCCGCGCCGGGATCTTCGGGGACTGTCACGTTCACGGCCGGCAACATCCCGGCGGCCGGAACCGGCAATGTCGTCATCACCCGCGCCACCGCGAAGACGCAGGGCATCAATTTCATCGCCAACGACCCGTTCGGCGCCGGCATCGCCAATGGCGGGTACGATCGCGCACAACTCGGCATCCAGGATGTCGACGCCAAGGCCGAGCGCGCCGTCCGGGCGCCGGACTACGAGCCGGCGCTTCCCGTCCTCCCCGATGCCGAAACCCGCGCCGACGATGGGGCAGGCACGGTGCTGGTCTGCGACGAGGACGGCAACCCGACCGTCATGACGTTCGACGACTTCACGTCGATCATTCGCGACATCGTCAACGCAACCGAGCGCCTGACTGAGGATCGCACCTATTACGTTCGGACCGATGGCTCGGACCTGAACCTCGGCCTGACCAACACGGCGGCCGGGGCGTTCAAGACGCTTCAGAAGGCGGTCGATGCTGCCTATGACCTCGACTGTGGCGGATACAAGGTCACGATCCAGGTGGCGTCCGGCACCTATACCGCCGGGGTCAAGATCATCGGCCGGCTGCGCAATGCCTACGACACTAACCGGCGCCCGTTCCAGATCATCGGGGACATCGTCACCCCGGCCAATGTGGCGATCGTCATTCCCAGCGCCAACGCAATCGAGCTGTTCGACGCCTATCTCTACCTCGACGGCGTCTCGATCTCGACCACGTCGGGCGGCTACGGCACGCTCGTTCGGTTCCACAGCACGCTTGAGACGGGGAACATCCGCTTCGGCAACGTCGCGTCGGAAATGATCGCGTGCCAGTTCAACAGCATCTTCGACGCCAGCGGCACCATCGACGTTGCGGGCGATGCGGACTCATTCGCGCACGTCACCAAGAACTCGCTGTTCAGCGCCACCAACCAGACGATCAATTTCTCGAAGCCGGGCGGCAACAGCTTCGGAACCTACGTCTACGGGATCAACAACGCATCGGTGGAGTTCGACGGCTGCACGTTGACCGGAGCCATCGCGGCGGGGCGCACCACGATCCACGACCGCTCCTTCGTCAATTTCTACTCCGTCACCGACAACATGACGACGAGCCGGTTCGGCCCCGGCACGCTGAACATAGAGGACGGCAGCGTTGTCACCGACACGCTGCAACAGACGCTCAACTACTATGTCCGCACGGACGGCGACGACGACAACGACGGACTGGCGAACACGGCGGCGCGGGCCTTCAAGACGATCCAGGCCGCGGTCGATTATCTTTACCACATCAAGCGCGACCACAATCAGAACTCGGCCGGTGTTTCGGTCAAGATCAACATCGCCGACGGCACCTATTCCGAGGTCGTCAAGCTGCGGACGATGGCGGCGTTCGAGTCGGTGCGCATCATCGGCAACGTCTCGACGCCGGCTAACGTCGTCATCGCCGGGACGACCGACGCGATCAACGGCACGAAGCCGGTCAGCACGACCTATTCCATCGAATCCTGCAAGCTGACCGCGGCGGCTGGTTCATGCATCCGAGCCGAAGCCGGGACCCAGATTTCGTTCACCGGGGTTAACTTCGGCAGCGCGACCGTCGCCCATATCCAGGTCAACGCGGGCGGCACCGTGCTTTGTGCGGGCAGCTACTCCATCAGCGGCGGGGGCGCTTTCCACATCTACGCCGCGAACGGCGGGATCATCGACTACGGCGCGGCCACCATCACCGCGACGGTCACGGCCAACGTGACGTTCTCAAATGCCACCGTGCAGCTTACCAATCTGGGCGTTGCGCACATCGACAGCACAAAGGTGACTTGGTCGCTGGGCGCTTTCAGCGTCACCGG
>ERZ869925.449-NODE-449-length-30700-cov-7.378626_pt1 | contig 30700 bp, 43 predicted proteins | sample MGYA00579311_ERZ869925 | MGnify/ENA primary metagenome ERZ869925 (study PRJEB32216, sample SAMN09231817) | wastewater metagenome | place: USA: Maryland | collected 2016-07-30 | study: EMG produced TPA metagenomics assembly of the PRJNA472060 data set (Reclaimed...
TGGCAGCAGCCGGGCAATGTGCGGCCTTCATACATGGGCGGGGGGTATTACTAAATGGCAACCAAAGTTGGACGTTACACTGCGCAGGAAAACCCGCAAGGCACCAACATGCCGGCGAATGCGCGCGCCATTAAACAGGTGGATGCGTTTTCGATTGCCGGCGACGCCCTGAAAGAAGCGGCAGCGCCGTGGGTAGATTATGCGGAGCGTCAGCAAAAAGCACAAAATGAGCTTTTCCTTATCCAGCGCGCCAGCGCCGACGAGTTGGAAGCGCAGGAATTACTCAATAACGCCAGCCGCAACGTGCAGCCGGGCGGCAGCATTGAAAGCGCTTTGTCGCAGGAATGGAGCAAGCGCACCGGGCAAAAGCTCGCCACCGTCAAAGACCCGACGCTGCAAGCTGAATATGCCAACTCGTTAACGCGCATTCAAAACGCCATGATTGGCAAGGCCAAGGCATTTGATGCAGACGAAAAAGACCGCTACACCGGCCAGCTTTTTGAGCAATCGGTGCAGAATAAAGCGAAGTTTTACGGCACGCTTTCCCCTGACGAGGTGGACGGACGGCTGGAAGCCGACCTTGGCGAGTTAAACAGCGTGCTTGGAAAGGCACCAGTTACCCCTGCGCAGCGCCAGAAAATGCAGGAATATATGCTTAAATACATGAGCGACGCGGCGGTGATGCGCAAAATTGAGCAAGACCCCAACGGCTTTTTGGTTGGGCAGGCGCTTGGCCGCACGCCGGAATCGCGCGCCACCGACACCAGCCTGCCGCGCGGCATTCGCAATAATAACCCCGGAAATCTGCGCGCCAGCGGCGACGCATGGAAAGGCGCCACCGGCAAGGATAGTGGCGATTACTTGCAGTTTGAAACGCCGGAAATGGGCCTGCGCGCCATGGCCATTAACCTGAAAAATCAGCAGGCCAAGCACGGCCTTAACACCGTGCAGGACATTATCACGAAATATGCGCCGCCGGAGGATAATAACCCAACCGACAAATATATTATTACCGTTGCCAACGCGCTTGGCGTGAAGCCCGACGAAAAAATTAATCTGCAAGACCCGGAAACCTTGGCCGTTGCCATGGATGCAATGATTAAGGTTGAAAATGGCCAACAGCCCTATGGCGCACGCAGCATTGCATGGGCCGCGGGCGCGGCGCTGGATGAAAAGGCCGCGGGCGAATCTCCCGGCGTGGTGCGCAGTGACGGCGGCGTGCGCACAGGCTCGACGGCATGGAACCTTGGCACCTACGAACAGCAACGCGAATGGATGAACAAGGCGGAAAGCCGCGTGCGCGAAATCCGCGCGGAGAAAAACCGCCTTGTCACGCAGGGCAACACGCTGATTGGCACCGTAAAAGAACGCATGGAGCGCGGGCAGGTTATCCCAGCCGATGAAATGAGCGTGATTAACCAGTATGTGCAGGCCGCAGGGGCGCCGGAGCTTACCGCGTCATGGCAGCGCGTGCAGGGGCAGCAGCAAGCCGTGCAGCAATATATGCGCATGAATCCGGTTGAACTGCGCGGCCTGATTGACACAACGCTGGCCCCGGCGGTGCAGCGCGGCGGCGCGACGCAGGAAGAAGCCGACAGGCTGGAAATTGCACAAAAGACCCTCAACACCATGGACACGGAGCTTAAAAGCGACCCGCTGGGCTGGTATGTGCGCAGCGGTGGCGAAGTGCCGGCGCTTGACCTGACGAACCCGGCGGACATGAACACCCGCCGCTCGCTCGCTCGCTCGCTCTCCGAAAATTACGGCGTGCCGGTAGAGCGTGCCATGTTCACGCCGCAGGAGGCAACGCAGTTTGTTAACTCGCTGAAAGCTGCCACGCCTGACGTGCAGCTTAAAAGCGCCATGTTATTTGCCAACGCTTTTGGGAATGATACGGATGAAGCAGCCGCCATTTTTGAAAAAGATATGCCGCTCTTTGGTTATGCCGCCAGTATGCTTTATGCAAACCCTGCCGGCATTAAAACCGCCAACGACATGCTGGCCGGCTCGGCATTGCTCCAAAGCGACAAGGCAAGCGGCTTTGATAACAAAGGATTTGAAACGGCCATAGCCGATTGGGAGGGTTATTTTAACAATCCCCTGCAATATGCCGCCATGAAAAAAGCCGCCGAAGCGGTTTATGCGGCGCGCAATTTTGGCAAGCAACCTGACGACGCGGCCATTGGGCAGGCCATTGAGGACGTAGTGGGCGGGCAGCGCGCGCGCATTAACGGCAACAAGGTGATTACCCCGCCGGGCGTTGATGCAGATACGTTTGAAAGCTGGTTGCAAACGCTGACGCAGGACAAGCTCAAAACCATGTCCGGCGGCATTCTGCCGTCGCATTCCGGCAAGCTGTATGACCCGCAAAAAGAGCCGGTGCGCCTGCGCACTATCGGCCCCGGCCTTTATTACATGGAAGGCAGTAACGGCCTGCCGCTCGCTGGTAACGGCCCAAATGGCCTTGCGGTGCTGAATATCACGGCGCGCGATATTGCCGCCGACGCGGAAGCCGTGCGCGCAGGCAAAGCCCAAAAGCAGCGCGAGCGCATGGTTGAAATGATGAAATATGGCGGGGGTATGTAATGTTTGGCGTTTCCCAAAACAAGCTATTCTCTGGCCTTCCCGTCGTTTCCAATGACCCGGCGCAGCAGCCTTTCACCACAAGCCCCGTTTCCGAAGGCCCGGACGTTGGCTTTGTGGAAAACTGGCAAGCGAAGTTTGCGGAGCAAGCGCTGGCGGAAAGCGCCTATGGCAACAGCGCCGTTATGGAGGAAAAGCTAAAAGAGCGCGCCCGGCTGATTGAGGAAAAGACCGGCGAGAAATTCGGCGTGCTGTATGCTTACCCGGAAGTTGCCGACGGCGTGGAAGGCCGGCAGGCGGCGCCAAGTGAGCGCGCTTATCAGCGCTATGGCCGCGCATTCATGAACGCAAAGACCGGCTACCGCCAAGACGGCGCAGACGAGTTTTTGGCGCGCGCCATTGAGCAGGAAAAGCGCATTGAATCATTAAGAAAAATTTACCCCGATATTCCAAGTTACCGCGAATTAGTCAATCAAACCAATGACTTAATCGGCTTTGTAAAAGAGGACGCGGCAAGCAAGGGCCGCCGGGCTGGCATTGGCGGTGACATTGGCGGCTTTGCCGGTGCGGTGCAGGGTAGTTTCACGCTTAACGACCCCTTCAACTTAGCAACGTTGCCCTTTGGCGGTTTTGGCAAAACTGCCGTTGCGCGTATTGGCACCGAAGCGCTGACGCAAGCCGGCATTGAGCTTTTCAATCAATATGCGTTTGTGCGCCCGGAAAAGCAGGCGTTTGGCCGCGAGTTTTCCAACGCGGAAGCGCTGGCCGGCACCGCGTTTGCTGCCGTCGGCGGCGCCGCATTCCGTGGTATTGGCGAGGCCGCGCCGCTGGTTAGCAAAACGCTTAAACAATATGTGCCTGAAAAAGCACAGGCCATTGCTGGCGCGCTGGACGAACTGGCAAAAAAAGACAGTCGGCTTGGCCGCTTGGCCGCCCGTATCACGCAGGCAGCAACCCGCGATGAAGCCGCCGCCGCGCTGCGCGAGGCGAGCGCAAAGGATATTTCCGACTTGCTGGACAAGGTGGACGCCAACCCGACAGAAACCCCGGCCACGGCGAAAGCAGCGGCGGAGCCTGAAATTATGGCCGAAGCTGCGCAGCCGCGTGGCATGGCATGGCAGGAACACATGCAGCGCGCCAATGAAGTTGCCACGGCTTACGAGCGCGGCGCCGAAATGCCGTTATTGCAGCCAACACCCGGCAACACGCTGGGCTATGACTTGCCGGCGCTGCGCGTATCGGATTTGCAAGTGGATGCGCAGCGTTTCCAGTTTAAGGAAGGCGGCGACAGCTTGGGCGTAACGGAGCGCTTGCGCGGCGTGCAGGAATGGAATCCGACCATGGCCGGAACAATCAGCGTTTGGGAATCAAAAGACGGGCAGCTTTTCATTGCCGACGGCCACCAGCGCACCGGCCTTGCCCGCCGGCTCATGCAGAACCAACCGGATTTGGATATTCGCATTCCCTCGCATGTTTACCGGGAAATTGACGGCATCACCGCCGAAATGGCCATGGTGCGCGCGGCAATCAAAAACATTGGCGAAGGCACCGGCACGCCGATTGATGCGGCAAAGGTGTTTCGCGGCGCGGACGAGGAAACGCTGGGCGAAATGCGCCGCGTGCTTGCGCCAAATAGCCAGCTTGTGCAGCAGGGCCGGGCGCTTATGAACCTTGGCGACGAGGCATTTTCAATGGTGGCGCAAGGTGTGGTGCCAGAAAATTACGCCGCCATTGTTGGCCGGCTGGTGAAGGGAGAGCCGCAGCAAGTTGCCATTATGCGCATTTTAGAGCGCGTGGAACCTGACAACGCATTTCAGGCGGAGCAAATCGTTAAACAGGCCGCCGAAGATGATATTGACATTAACGTTACGCAAGACCTTTTCGGGGAACGGCTGGAAGCTGCGCCGCTGTATGCCGACAAAGCGAAGGTGCTGGACTTGGCGCTTAAACAGGTGCGCAAAGAGCGCGCAGCCCTTAACAGTTTGGTGAAAAACGACGACATTATTAACGCCGTCGCAAAGGTAGATTTTGACGCAACCAAGGCCGGGCTGGACGGCGCCGGCTGGTTGCAGTATATTATGCAATCACAGGCATTTAAGCGTGGCACAATTTCCGATTTATTGACGGCTGCCGCGCGAGAAGTGCAGAACGGAGCGAAACATGGAACTGCCGCAAGAAGCCTTATCAAAGCTATCAAAGAGCGAATTACTGCAACAGGTGCAAGCAGCCTCATTGGAGATGGTGAGGGATTCGCAAGCGCAGTTAAGCAATCGTTTGGCGAAATCATCCAACGCGAGCGCCAAGACCTATTCGCCCAAAGTGTAGCCGACGCAGAAAAGCAGGCAACGCCTGAATTTATTACCCGCGAATATGAAAACCTAGCCGCACAGGCCGGAGCCGCACCAGAACCGCGCCCGGATATTCTCGACCCGGAGGCGCGCGCCGCCATGCAGGAGGCCGACGCGCAGCTTGCCACCGTTGACCCCGAACAGGAATTGCCGCTTGGCGACTTCACCATGAATGCCGAAGGCGAGGCCGCGCAAAAGCTGGTGAAGATGAAGGATTTAATGCAGGATATTGCGGACGACGACGCGCTGCTTAAAGGGATGCAGGAGTGCTTGCTATGAGTTTCAGGGATTGCTTAACGCGCGCGGCGCTCCGTGGCGCCATTACCGAAGGAAAGGCCAAGGAAGCGCTGGCGCTGCTTGACGAATTAGAGCGCGACCTTGTAGCCGCTGGCGTGCCGGAGGGGCAAGTGGCCGGGCAGGCATCGCAGAAAGCCACCGAAGAAATGGCGCGGCTGGCGTTGCGCAAAAAACAATTGGCCGTGCTTTCCTATTCGGCCAAACAACGTGTGGATGCGAATTTGCAAAGCTACCGCGACGGCAACGGCAATATCAGCTATGCCAAGGCCGCCAAAGCCATGATTGAAAACGACGGCTTCGCGCCGTTTGAGAGCTTCGCCAGCAAGAAAAAAGTTTATGTCGGGCGCTACCACGCCATGCTGCAAGGCTTCATTGAAAAATACGGCGCGCGCGGTGTTAACGTTATCCGCCACACTGACGGGCTGGACAATATCGGGCGCGAGCTATTCGGGGAAGATACCGGCGACGCTGCCGCAAAATCGCTGGCCAAAGCCATTTCCGACACTTTCGAGGCAACACGCACCACCGCCAACAGCCTTGGTGCCGACATTGGCAAGAAGGAACGCTACGGCCTGCCGCAGCACCATAACACGCTCAAAGTGGCGCGCGCTGGCAAAAAGGCGTGGATTGAGTTTGTCCTGCCGCGGCTGGATTTTTCGCTTATGCGCGACGCTTCCGGGCGCTCAATGACCAACCTTAGCCCGGACGAGCGGTTGGAATTTCTCGGCAAGGTGTGGGAAACCGTAAAGAGCAACGGCTATGTGAAGGCCGGCGACGCGAAGGGCCGCGCCGCGCTGGCAAATCGCTTGGGGCAGCAGCGTTTCCTTGAGTTTAAGGACTTCAACGCATGGAAGGAATACAACGGGGAATTTGGCGACGGCGACGTTTTCAGCACCGTAATTAATCACGTTGATAGCATGAGCCAAAACATTGCCATGCTGGATATTTTCGGCCCCAATCCGCACGCCATGAAGCAATATATTTCCAACGCCGTGATGCGCGACGCCGGCATGGCGGACGCCGCCGAAACCGGCCCCGTTAAAAATTTCGTGAATTGGGCCGACCACGCAAAAATCCTCGGCGGATTTGATGAAATGTGGAGTGTTGCCACCGGCCAAAACGGCATTGCCACCAACGATTATTTGGGCTTCACCTTTGCCGGCCTGCGCAATCTGCTTGTAAGCGCGAAGCTCGCCGGCGCGACGCTCGCCGCGGTGCCGGGCGACATGGTAACGGTGCGTATGGCCAAGGCTGTAAGCAAGTTGCCAAGCTCCGACTTTACCCGCCAATATATCCGCCTGCTTAAAAATTCAGGCGAGCGCCAACTGGCCGTCCGCATGGGCTTAATTGCCGAAGCCGCCACCAGCATTGCCTCGTCGCAATATCGCTACATGGGCGACGTTTTCGGCCCGGCATGGACGCGCCGCGTTTCGGATTTTGTCATGCGCGCAAACCTCATGACGGCGCACACGCAGGCCGCACGCTGGGCGCACGGCATGGAATGGCTGGGCTATTTTGCCGACGCCCGCGCCAAAGCATTTGACGATTTGGAAGTGGTGGACGCGCTCAAGCGCCATGGCATCACGCCGGAGGATTGGGCGACGTTTAAGCGCGCGCCGCTGTATGAGCATGAGGGCGCCACGTTTCTGCGCCCGGACGATTTGCTTACCATGGAAGGAATGCCGGCAGAAAAAGCCCGCAATGTTGCCGATAAATTCATGGGCTTTGTTATGGAGGAAATGGTGCGCGCGGTGCCGGACGCGACGATTCGCGCCCGCTCAATCCTCACCGGCAACACCCGCCCCGGCACGCTGGCCGGCGAGCTTTCGCGCAGCTTCGCCATGTTTAAGAATTTCCCCGTCACCTTAACCATGCTGCTTTACCGCAACATGATGGTGCAGCAGGGCTTGCGCTCGCGCGCCTCATTCGCTGCCACATACGGGCTTATGCTCACCGCCGTTGGCGGCCTGACGGTGCAGTTGCAGCAGCTTGCCAAGGGCCGTGACCCCATTAACATGAACCCGGCAAGCAAGCATGGCCGCGCGTTTTGGGGGCAGGCGGCGCTCACCGGCGGCGGGCTTGGCATTTGGGGTGACTTCCTGTTTCGTGACGTTAACCGTTTCGGCGGCGGCGCGACAACGACAGCAGCCGGCCCGCTGGTGGACTTCCTCGGCCAAACCTTAAAGCTGACGGCTGGCAATGCTCTTGAGCTTGCGCAGGGCAAAGACACTAATTTTGCGCCGGAGCTTTTGCAATATACCCGCATGAACATGCCCGGCAGCAATTTGTGGTATGGCCGGCTGGTGCTGCAAAATGGCATTTTCGACGCAATCCAAAAAGAAATTGACCCGGATTATATGACCAAGTGGCGCCGCCAGCAAAGCAGCTACATGCGCGATTACGGGCAAAAGACATGGTGGGGGCATGGCAGCTTTACGCCGCAGCGTGCGCCTGACTTGGGGGCAGCCGTAAATGAATAGCGGAAACCAAAATTTATGTTATTATTCGCACACTAAAGGGGGCGCTTTATGACCGTATCAACTAGCACGCGCAAGGTTACTTACAACGGCGACGGCTCAACCGTCCTTTTTGCCGTGCCGTATTATTTTATTAACGACTCGCACTTGCTTGTCACCCAGCGCGACGCTGACGGCGTGGAAACGCCCCTGACCATTACGACGGATTACAGCGTGAGCGGTGCCGGCAATCCGGCTGGCGGCAGCATTACAGCGGTTGCGGCCCCGGCGGTTGGCGAGCGCATTACTATTTCCGGCAACGTGCCTTACACGCAAGGGCTTGATTTGCCGGAGGCCGGGCTTTTCCCTGCCGGCTCAGTGGAGTTGCAGCTTGATTGGCTGACCATGTTAACGCAGCAGCTTAAAGAGCAAGTTGACCGCTCCATGAAGCTGCAAATTACCAGCACCGCAACCGTGCCGCAGTTTGATGACCCGGAAGGCGGCAAGGTGCCTATCTTCAACGGCAGCACCAACACCTATGAAAACGGCCCAACGGCGACGGATATTCAGAACGCGCAGGCAAATGCGCAAATTGCGCTCGACGCAGCCGCCGCGGTGCTTGATAATTACAACCTGTTTTTCGGCTTATATTACGGCTCGTTTGCTGTTGCTCCGACAACTGACCCATTCGGCAATCCGCGTGACACTGGCGACATTTACTTTAACAGCGTGGACGGGGAGTTTAAGGTTTGGAACGGCGCGGCTTGGGTTAGCTCCGTAAATTCCAGCTACGTTGCCAAAACCGGCGACACTATGACGGGCGCGCTTATCACGGCGGCCTCCGCCTCTGGCGGCGCTGGCTTCCGCCTTCCTCATGGGGCGGCCCCTTCCTCTCCTACCAATGGCGATTTATGGACGACGACGGCGGCAGTTTTTGCGCGGCTTAACGGGGTTACGCAGACGCTTGCAACTTTGGCGGGTGGCAGTTTTACGGGAGCACTTAATTACGTTGCGGAAACCGATATTGCCAGCGCTGCAACCTGTGCCATTGGCGGCGTTGATTCAAACAACGTGCGGATTACCGGCACCACAACCATTACCAGCTTTGGCACCGTTGCCGCCGGTGTGGTGCGCAAGGTGCGTTTTGCCGCGGTTCTTACGCTTACGCATAACGGCACGTCACTTATTTTGCCGGGAGGCGCAAATATCACGACAGCCGCGGGCGATACGTTGGAAGCTGTAAGCCTTGGCTCTGGCAACTGGTTTGTGCGCCAATATCAACGCGCTAACGGGAAAACGGTATTTATCAATCAGCCAACTGTGCAAACGATAACTTCCGGTTCTGGCACATACAACACACCCGCGGGCTGCGTAGCGCTCCGCGTTCGTATGATCGGTGGTGGCGGTGGCGGTGGCGGTGGCGGCGCGGGTGGCGGCGCGGGCGGCGCGGGCGGCAACACCACCTTCAGCACATTCACTGCTAATGGCGGTGGGGCGGGTTCGTTCGGTAGTTCTGGTGGTGCGGGTGGCGGCGCAACCGGTGGCTCGGTCGCAATCGCGGGACAATCCGGTGGTAGCGGTACATCATCTTTCGTCAATCATCCGGGCGGACATGGCGGCAACAGCGTCTTTGGTGGGGCGGGCGCGAACGGATTAGCTAACGTCGGTGGTACTGCCGGCGGCGCGAACAAAGGCGGTGGCGGTGGCGGCGCAGGATCTTCCGGTGTTGCGGGTCAGACCGGCGCGGGTGGCGGTGGCGGTGGGTATTGTGAATCCTACATCCTCAACCCCGCGACGAGCTATTCATACGCTGTGGGTACAGGCGGCAGCGCAGGTGCGGCTGGCAGTGGTACTGGAGCAGGTGGCGCTGGTGGTTCTGGTGTTATTATTGTGGAGGAATTTTATTTATGACACGCACAGCAATTATAAACAGCGAAACGGGAATGGTTGAAAATGTCATTGAAATTGGCGTTTTTCAGGGCAATGAGCGCATTCAAGAATCTACTGAGCCACCCGAAGGTTGCTATTTTGTCGCATCAGAAACAGCAAGCCCAGGCGATACATACGACGGCAAACAATTTATTAAGCCATATACGCCGGAGCCGGAGAGATTGCCTATCGGATATAGGGAGTTGCGCGCATCTGAATACCCGCCTATTGGCGACCAGCTAGACGCAATAATGAAATGGGTAGCAACTGAAACAGAAATTTCTGTGCCTGCCGAATTAAAATCAATCGCCATGGCGTGCATGAGCGTTAAGGCTAAATATCCGAAGCAGCAATAATGTGGGGAGTATTTGCGCCCATTGCAGCGGGATATACCAATAACAGGCGAGGGCGCGGCGTGCTTCCCGCTCCCCTTTTCGCCATAACCATAGGAGTGATTAATGCCCCCGTTTTTGCAGCCGTTTTTCCTCGGTATGGTTTTTGGTGGGATTGCTTGGCATTGCTGGCTGGCTTCGCTGCTGGCGCTGCAATATGGAAGGCTCCGGGTTGGGGATTATTCTTTTCCGCCTTCCATGGGCGCTGGCCGCTAAGTGAGCGCGAGTGCTGGCCGGTGGACAAAATCGGCCTGTGGGTAATTCCGTGGATTGGCGAGCATGACGCGGAAAGCAATATGCGCCGCGGCGTTTTCTGCTTTTGCCTGCGCGCGCTGATTTACACCCTCCCGCTTTTTGGCTTTCTGGCATGGTGGATTAACTCGCCTTATCCGCTGTTGCTATGGCCGGCCACTATCGGCCAAGGCTTCATTTACGGCTTTATGCGCAACCTCCCCGAAAGCGAGGGCAAGCAAGTGCCAACGGCTGAGTTTTTGACGTGGTACTTTTATCAGGGAATTTTGATAGCGGTTTTGCTACCCTACTAGCAGTAGTAGCGAAAAGCTTTTATCAATCCTTGATATTGTGCTATGCAGGGTTTTATGCTTTACTTATAACCCGTAAGCCAGCAAGAAAGGCTTGCAATGGAAAAACACCACACTGCAAAAGTCCTTAAGCGCGGGGGATTCATGGCCGTAAAGTACGACCCAACAGTTAATTTAGGCCACGTCCTTACGTTTATTGGCTTCATGGCTGCCGGCAGCGCCGCCTATTTTGATGCGCGCACCGACATTAGGCTGGAACAACAGCAAAACGTTGACCAAGCCTTGCAGATTAAGCAACTGCGCGAAGATATGATAGGCTCAAATGCGACACTCAAAGCAGAAATGAACGCTTGGTTTATTCGTTTTGACGATAAGTTAGAGCGTATCCGCGAAGAAAAGCGGCAAAAATAATGGCCGCGCTCCTGTGTGCGGTTTTAATTTGCGCCGTGTTTGGCTCAACAGGAAGGAAAGGCCGGCCACATGACTACAGGAAAACCCCGCGGGATAAGAAATAATAACCCCGGCAATATCGAATATAGCGCGGCAACCAAGTGGCAAGGGCTGGACAATCCACCCGTTGAGCCGGAAGGACGCTTTGCACGCTTCAAAGACGCTGTTTATGGCATCCGTGCCATTGCCCGCCTGATTATCACTTACGGCGATAAATACGACTGCGACACCGTGCGCAAAATTATTTCCCGGTGGGCACCCTCTCACGAAAATAACACGTCCGCCTATGTGCGCGCTATCTGCGCCGCCGTTGGCGTAACGCCTGACGAAACCATTAACGTGCATGAATATGCGATTTTGCGGCCAATGGTGGAAGCAATCATTAAGCACGAAAACGGGCAGCAGCCTTACAGCGCCGCGCAGATTGACAAGGCGCTGGTGCTTGCCGGCGTGGAGCCGGAGAAAAAGCCGCTCGCCAAAAGCCGCACGGTGAAAAGCGCCGCGGTAGTGACGGCCACCGGGGGCGCGGCTATTGCTGCCGGCGTGGCGGAGCAAGTGGCCAATGTCGCGCCCGCCGTGCCGGTGGTGCAGGGCGTGGCGGAAACCGCGCAGAATCACCCAACCGGCCTGCTTATCGTGTTTGGCCTTATCGTCATCGCCTTTGCCGCCTATATCATGTGGGCGCGCTATGATGACAGGCGCAAGGGGTTACGGTAATGGCTTGGCTCCGCTTCCTTCCGCATATCGGTGCCGCGGCTCTGGCGGCGTTTCTGGCATGGCAAGCTGCCGGGCTGTGGCACGCCGGGGAAATTACCGCGCTGAAAGCGTCACACAAGCTCGCACTGGACGCGAAGGACACGGAGAAAAACAACGCCATTACAGCGGAGCGCAAAGCGTGCGCCGCCAACCAAGCCATTGCACAGGGGGTTTCTGATGATTTGCAAAAAAAGCTGCGTAGCGCTGACGCTCGCCACGCTGACACTATCCACCGCTTGCTCGCCCATGAAGCAGCCAAGCGCCTGCCGCCTGCCGGAGCCGCCGGCGGACGTGATGCAGGAGCCGGTGCAAACGGATTTCCTGGGGCCGATTCAGCGCTTGTTGTTTCCGTCATTGACGGAGGCCGAAACGCCGAAAAGCAAGCAGAGCAATTAACCGCCTGCCAGCGCTTTATCCGCGAAACATGGAAAGCCAACCAGCCGTAAAGCCCATTTATGTGCGCGTGACTGAAAAATTCCGCGCCGCCAAAACGGTTGCCGATTTAGACCGCGCCGCCTCAGAACATGCCGCCGACTTTGAACGCCTGCGCAACAGCGCCAGCACTCTATCGCGCACGGTTGCCGCCTTGCTGGTTATTTCTTTGGCGGCCTGCGCGCTGGTGCCTTCCGCCTTATATCCCGGTTCCTGTGGGTAATTCATGCTCTAACCTCCGGCCATGTGTAATGAATGCTTCCCGTTTCGGTTAATTCCACCAGCAACACCTCGCCGGGCCTTATCCGGCCTGCGTCGCACAGCATGGAATTAACGACGGCTTGCAGCCGTTCCTCTAGCTCGCTGGCTCTTTGGGCCATGCGCTGCTTAATATAAAAGCTCATGCTGTTGGCTATCATTTTGCCGCCTCGCGCATGTTGACGGTGTGCTTAATGGCGCGCAGTTTTTCCCAATGCTTTTTCAGGCATTCCGCCGTGCCGGGAGCGTTGCCGGGCAGCACCATCACGTCCGCCATTTCCACCACCATTTTCTCCATGTCCACCATGGCATTGAGCATTTGCCAGTAGCGAGTCAGCAGCATTGCCACGGTAATATGCTGCACCGCGCCTTTAAGTTGCGCGTCCGGCTTTAAATCCGCCGGCGTGCCGCGGGCAAGGATAGTGGCCTGCGCCAGCGCGCGCTCAAGCACATTATTATTTTCATCGCGCAGCGTGGCAATGATATTGGAAAGGGTGCGCTTGTCAAAAAGCGCCGCCTCTAAATCATTTTCAAAGCACAGGAATTTATACATTATCGGGTTCTCCCTCGGTTAAAATCTTTATAATTCTTGCCCCCACATGCTCTGCTAATTCGGGGTCAATAGCATTGCCTAGTCCTTTAATTCGGTGTGCCCTATTGGGTATCCCATCATCTTTTCCAACAACTCTGGGTTTGGGTAGCTCGTTTTCATGTGGGGGGGGGCGTAGTGGTAATGGAGAAAATACCGAAGCATAGATATTTCCTTGTCCCGAATCTTGCGGCACCCTTGGCTCGCCCCCTTGTAATCGCTCGCCACTGGGGTAGGCCACGGCGTAAAATCTTTCCCGCAAATGCCCCCTTCCAATCCTTCCCGACGATAAGCAATCCCATTCCGCATTATCCCCGCCTTCGGCCAACGCTCCGAGAATACCTCCCAAGTGTCCGTCATAGATTGCTGCCACGTTCTCCATGAGCCAAAAAGTTTTCCGTCCCTTTCTTCGATTGCATACCATGCGATAGATACAAAGATTCTCCCAAAACAATCCACTACGGGTTGCGGCTTCTCCGGTGGATTCGTCAAGCTGTATCCCTGCTTGTTTTCCTGCTCCGCTAATATCTTGGCAGGGGAAACCGCCAGTAATAAGTCCAATTTCTCTAAGAATTTTCTCAATCTTATTACGTCTGAACATATCGGTGTTTTCCCCCAATGTTTTTTAATTACTTTTTGTGCAAATTTATCTATCTCGCAAAAGGCAGCCGTGCTGAAACCAACTCTTTCAAGCCCCAATGAAAAACCGCCTATGCCGCTGAACAAATCCAATATTTTCATAAGAATTTATCCACCACAACAGCGGCAATGCGCGCTCTATCCTTGCGGGATATTTTGAACTTGCGCAGCACGCGCGCGGATTCGCATTGCAGGCTTTGGATTTCGCAACCTTCGCCCGGTATAAAATCCGGGTCAGGTTCAAGCGCGCCTATCGGCTCCACCTCATACACTACACCCCTGCCGGATGGATGCAGCGCCGCATACATGGCCGCGGCTGAAAAGCTGGTTACGATATAAACGCGGTCACGCCTGCAAATACCCTCTGCGCCGTAATCCGCATTTGATGGTGCGCCGGTTTTGCTGCTTGGCAAAATCATGCGCAGGCCGGGCGCGCCGCCATGGAAATAGCGCGTCATTGCTTTGTTGCCCCGCGTGACTGGTTAAGCTGGTAGCCAACCTTGGCGAATAGCCGCGCAATCGCCGGGAATTTCTGCGCCAAATCCTGCATTAAAATACGCGATTCGTGCTTGTCGCCGTTGCAGGCATCCACCGTTAAATTGGCAATGACTTTGGCAATAACCATTTCGTCCTCGGTTATGTTGCCGATAAGCTTTAATGCCAGCGCGCGCGCCTCCGGGCTTGCATCCTGCATCATTTCGTCAAAGCTGCGGTTATCGTTCATTTGCCTTGCTCCCTTTTCCAGTTGCCATGGATTTTGTGCGGCGCTTTATCGGAAAGCGAGCCGTCTTTTTTTATCAGCTTCCCGGTTGGAATTATGCGAAAGCGCCCGGAGCCGTCGGGCATGGGTTCCGCGGTTATGTCCTCCACGATATAGCGCTGCTCTTTGCTAACGATTATATCGCCGGCCTTGGTGCCGGTGCCATGAAAGGCAAGCTCGCGCTCAACCGCCCGCCGGCGCTCTATAAGCGGGGATAGCTGCGCCCGCTCTATTTCGTGGATTTGCTCAGTAAGCTTGGCGTGTTCCGCCTTCAATTCGGTTATCATGGGTTTAGCCTTTTTCTGTTGGTTTATGCAATCGTTTGTAATCTTATTATTGTGATTGCGTAAGATTGTGTCAAGCTCCATTTTTCATGAAGTGGCGATAAAGCCGGAGCGTCGCGCGCACGTCAATAAAAGCGCTGTGCGCGCCGTCCAGCGGCGTGCCAAAGCAATGCAAATAAGCCTCGCCAAGCTTCGGGCTTTTGTAATCCGTAAAGCCGGCATCCAGCATTTTCTGCGTGGGTGGAATTTTGCAAACCGGCTTTGCCTTTGTCATCATGCACATGCGCACCATGTTGCCTAAGCGCTCGCATGGAAAATCAAACAGGCCAAAAAGGCGCAGCAGCATGAAGTGGTCGAAGCCTTCGTTATAGGCCACGAATTTATCCGCCATATCAATCATGCGCAGCAGCGTGTTGGCAACCAGCGGAGCCGGCAGGCCGTAATCCATGGCGCGCTCATGCGTAACGCCGTGGGTTTTTACCGCCTCGCTGTTGTTGTCGATGGTGTAGCCTTCCGGGCGCACGATTGCCTCAAGCTGCGCTTCGATACTCTCGCGCTGGTCGTCGTAAAGAATGGCTGCCACTTGCACAATATGCGGCTGGCTGGCGTGGTCACGCGGCAGCGACTTATTGGGAAGGCCGGTGGTTTCGGTGTCGGTAAAAAATAATAACGCCATGGTTTTAGCCTTTCTGTTGGTAGGTGCGGGGCCGAAGCCCCGCCCGTTATTATTACGCTTTTGCGGTGTGGTTTTTTTCAGCAAGCAGGAAGCCAAAAAGCGGCCATAACTGTTTAAACGCATTATCGTAAGCCACGCGCTCGCCAATCTCCTGATTATAATTTTCAGGGTTAACGCAAGCCGACTCACCGCGGACGCTGTAGCCATTATCCAGCGCAATGCTGCAAACGGTTACGGTTTCGCCAATGCGGTAAAATGAAGTCTGCTTAATGCGGGCTTCCATGCCTTCTTTTGTAACGCGCTCTGCCGGGCTTGCTTCCAGCAATGCGTCAAGCTTTTCGTTGCTCACTACCGTTGCGGCTCCGCTCTCGGTGCGAGTTGGTTGCAGGCTTTCCATAGTAATCTCCTTTGTTGATTGCATGCCTATCCGGTTCTTACCCATTGCTACTATCCTTAGTGCCAGGCCATTTCAGTAATCGCCCCCTGACTTCTTCAAGGAACAGGTCAAAAATCACATCCCATGCGCCGCTGACAACATACCGGTCAAGGTCGGCATTGCCCTCTGTATGGCTGATAATAGACTGGTTGGTGCGCTCTATCAGGTCGTTGTCCACCTGAAATTCCTCAAACGCTTCCCACAGCATGGCGGCGTATTTGCAATCGGCCAAGGCATCCGCTGCGGCATTCGCCAGTGAACCCAATTCCATCGGCCTGTCGGCGTTTCGCAGAAGGCTGATGATTTCCTGAATGTTATCAGGCGTATGCTCAGCGAACCTATCCATCATGGTTTGAGGACGGACATTGGCCGCACTGTCCTTCCATGCTCGCTCCACTGTTTGCCATGCTGTTTCAGCGCAAAGCTGCGTTGGGTCTTGTTCACCGCGCCATTGTTCAAAGGTTTTCATGGTGCGTCCTCTGGTTCTAGTGGTTTAACAATCTCCCGTGCGGGATAATCCATATAATGGGCGGCATAATCATCAAATTCATCGTGCGGAAATAATAATTGCTCATCATCAATTTTGATTGCCAACCGCCAGCTTTGGCCGTGGCCATCTATGTCGCACCAGAGCCAAAATTGGTCAAAAAAACAACCGTCCCAATAGTCTTTCAGTGTTTTACTCATAATCAATCCCTAGCGTTGTTGGGCGTTAAGCGGATAGGCATGGTTGATTGTTAAAAATTAAGCGAGCGCTGCGACAATCGCTTTAAAAAGCGCGTCCTTTTTCTGTTGCTCCGGCGGCAACTGCTCGTATGACACGCAGCAAGGATGCTCTTTTTTGTCCGGGTTTTTCTCCGGGCCGTAGCTCCAACCGTCCGCGAGCTTTTCTTTCAGCCAGTTGTCATGGCTGGCGCTCGCCGGCGCGTCGGGATTTTCGACATTGAATTTAACGCCATTGATTGCGCTGGCGCGCTGCCAGTCCGGGGATTGCTCCCACGGCTTTTGGCTATCGTCGCCAAGCGTGGCGCAGTAAGCGCGGTTGGCTTCGTGGCAAACTTTTGCAATGCCTTCGATTTGCGCCGGCGAAAGAGAGGCGAGCTTGCGGCCTGCCTCGCCGCGGCTGGCGCGGTTGACTTGTACGTTTTCCATGTGGTTCTCCGTTATGGGTTAAGGTGGCGGGTACTCTCCCCCGCCGGGCAATCGGCGCGCGCGCCTCTCACCGTCAAGCCTGATATGTGGTGGCTTTCCCACGCCAGCGCCCGGCCACTGGCAGCCCTACTTGCGGCGCTCCGCCGGCGGCTCTCTTTTCCATGTCCGCCCGGCATCACCACGCCGCTTTCGCTACGGGATGCGGTTAAAGCGTTTTCTCGTTCAGATAGTCCGTAACGATATGATTAACCTGTGAGGGGTTAACCGCGCTTTTCGGGTCGCGTCCATCGCCAAAGTTGATGAAATAACTTCCATCCTCATTGGACTTGGAAACGGTCAGGCTGGCCAGCAGTTTGAATGGCCCCGGCTTTTCCGGCGCGCCTTCGGCCACTTTCTCGCCTTTGCCCTTGGCCGCCGGCTTCGCCTTTTCTTCCGGCTCGTCTGCCTTGGGTTCCTCCGGCGTGTCGGTGGCCGGCTCGGTGCCTTCCTCCGGCGCTTCCGGGGCTTCGGTTTCGGTGGTGGCTTCCGGCTCGGTGCCTTCTTCCTTCTCTTTGGTGGTCGTCGCTTTGTTCTTGGCCATGATTTCCTCCGTGGCGCTAGGGTTAAAAATTAATGCACCGGCTCCGGCTTGGCGGGTTCCGTAGCGTCATGCTCGCGGATTTCCACATTCATGCCGGCGGCCTGTGCGGCGGCCACCATACCAGCAATTTCGCCCAAAGGCGATGCGGGCTTGGGGTGTTCGATTTCCTTAATCAGCACTAAGCCTTGGTCGGCGGCATCGGTGTTGATTTCGTAGCCGAAACCCTCCGGCAGCGGCACGCCGGTTGCCGCCTTCGCGCCGTCCATAAGCTGCTCAAGCGCTTCGTTATAGGTTTCGTTGGCTTCTTCCATGGCCTTGCGCATAATGCCGTCCGCCGTTTCGCGGGCCGCGTTGAGCGCTTGGCACAGGCGGGAAATATTGGCGGCCTGCTCGCCTTCGATTTTGTAAACTTTATTGCTCATGATTGTAAACCTTTCGATTAAAAATTATTGTTTCCCGGTGCGTTAGATTTCGCCTGCGAAACGTAAAGCACCTTCTGCGCGGTGGTTTCTTCCACCTTGGCCACCACCTCGTCCATGGCCTTTTCCACGGCGGCGCGCAGTTGCAGGAATTTGAAGGCAAACTTAACCTTCTTGTCGTCGCCCAAGCGCCAGCGGAAGCTGGCCAGCAAATCCTGCGCAGGGATATGCGCGAAAATTTGCATATTCAGCTTGATGTTTTCCGGCACGCGCATGTCGCCCTTGCTGGTGGTGGCGTTGATTTCCTCGCTGTATTCCAGCTTAATCTGCCCGTTACCAAGGCGCTGCCCGCTGCCAAATTGCGCGTTGCGGTGGCCCTTCAATTCCTGCGCCAACTCCAACATGGTTGCGCCGTCCGGGTCAACGAAAGCGTGGGTGTAATCCTCGACAAATTCGGCAAATTCGATTTGCTCGAAATACTTACCGTTGGCCAGCATCCAAGCCGCAAAGTCCGGGTCATAGGCAAGCTGCAATACAGCGATATGGTGGCCCCACTTCGGCAGGGTTTTGCCGTCGGCATTGGCGTGGTAATCCAGCACCGCCTCAATGCGCAAACCCTTGTCGCTGCGCGTGGCGAACAGCACCGGCGTTTGGCCTGGCGCAAACTTCCCGTAATAATTTAGGAAGCTGTCAACATCGGTGAAGATATTGTTTTGGCGCACGCGGCTGGGTGCCGGCAGATATTCCTCAAGCTCTTGCAGCTTGGTTTTTTCCGGCACGATTGCAAACGGCATGAGCGGGTTAACATAGCGGAAAGGCTCGCGCAGGATGGAAAGCAGCGCCGCGGCTTCGTCCAGTTTGTCGGCCTGCACAATCACTTGCGACGGCTGCACGGAATGCACCACTTGCGGCTTGCTTTCTGCGGTGCTTTCGTTTTGTTTATCAGTCATTTGGTAATCCTTTCATGGTGGGAATTGGTATCTAATTGGAATCTTTTTAGATACATTAAAATGGTATTTAAATCACATTATTATGCCGCGTCATCTTCGGGGAACATGGAGCGCTGGCGCGTGTCCATACGCGAAAGATTGCCCTCCGGTGTCATGAAGAAATAGGCGGCCTTGGCTTTCGGTTTCGGCAGCTTGGCCTTTACCATACCAAACACCTTTACCAGCCCGCCGTCTTTATCCGGCGCAAGCTCAAGCTCAATGGACAGCTTGCCGCCCTTTCCGGTGGCGCGGATAGCCTCGACAAGCTCGCGGCTTTTGTCCTCCAATTCCAGCACAAAGTCGCCCCGGTCAATCGCCTTGAACACTTCGAAAATGCCGCCATTAGGCACAGCGGTTACGTTACTTCCCATAATAAAATCCTTTCTGTTGGTTAAACGGTTACAGTGTCCGCCTTCGGCTCGTCCTTGCCGCGGCGGTTTTTCTTGAGCCATGCGCGCACCTCGCTTTCCTTGTAGCGAATGAGCTTAGGCCCATGGCGGTGCCACGGCGGGCCGTAGCCTTTCCAGCGCCAGCGCTCGGCAGTCACCTTGGAAACCTCCATGATTTCCGCCGCGCGCGTGGTGCTAATCCAGTCTTTTTTATCTTCCGACATAATACTTACCTCCCTTAGACCATTGGCGGCTCGTCAAGGTGTGACGTGCTGGCCTGCTTGTTTTGCTCCGCTGCTTTCTGCGCCGCAATTTCAGAAGGCGAGGCCAGCTTGGTTGCCGGCTGCGGTGCCGGCGCCTGCGGTTGCTCCGGCGCGGTTTCCTGCTTGGGCGCTTCCGGCTGTTTCGGCTGCTCCGCTACCGGCTCCGCTGCGGCCTTTTTCATTTTGTCTTTCAGCGCTTCCGTGGCAGTTGCCGGCTTCTTTGCCTCCGGCTTCGCGCCGGCTGCGGCATCACCCTTGGCGGCTTCCTCTTTCACTTCCGGGTCAAACCAATCTGCGGCCACGCTCATGCCTTCTTTCAGGCTGTTGTAAATCTTACCCAGCGAAACCATTTGCGGGCCGTTAATCGCGTCCATGCGCTTTTGAATGCGTGCCTCAAGCTGGGCCTTGGTCACGCCGTAGGCGGCGAAGGCTTCCACCATGGCGTTGATGCGCTCCGGCGTAATCTGCACCTTGGTTTTAAGCGTCGCCTCGCATTGAGCAATGGCCGCGTCCACCACGTCGCCGGGGATGGTGTTAAGGATACAGGCGCGCATACGGCGGGCGGCTTGGTTGGCGCAAAGCTCGTAAATGTCGCGTTCATCTTCCAGCGCATAGCTGCCGCGCTTGGTGTTGCGAATATGCTTAACATAGAATTTGGTGGAGCGGCGCACGTTGGTTTCCTTATCCCAGCAGAAAGCCACGATTTCGGAAACGCCGGCGCTGCGGCTTACCTCATTCCAACCAAAATCAATATTGCCCCAATTCTGCGCGATTGCTTCGGCAAGCCGAATGGACGGGCCGGTTATCTCGGTGCCGCCGCGGCTGTAAGAGTAAAGGGCTTGCTGCGCCAGCTTTTCGCGGGTGCATTCGTTTAGGATAAGGTCAACTGCGCTTACCCGGTCACGCGGAAACTGTTTTGCAATCAGCATTTCCGCCTGCACCTCGGCAATGGCGCGCTGCACTTCGGCCTGCGCGGAAGCGCCAAGCTGTTGCCGCGGCGCGGCTGCCACCGGCGCATTGGCAAACGGGTTAAAATTTTCCTGCGTTGCTACTTCGTTAGACATAAAAAACCTTTCAGTTGTAAAGTGTTGCTTGACTACTTAACCAGAAACGTGCGCGTCGGCTCGCCTGTGGTGGTAAACTCTGCGGCAATATCGGGATATGCCGCCTTAAGCGCCTTGCTGTCCAAGCGCTCGCTGCCCTTGCGTTCCTTCCATGTGACAAGCGGCTTGGTGCCGGAAAGCAGCGCGTCGCCGCCATGCTCTCCAAGGTAGGCCATGATTTTTGCTTTAAGCTCGTCCTCAAGCGCCTGCCCCTCTTTGAGCTTCGCCCGCACGTCGCCAAGCAATTCATAGGTTTTAATCATTTCGGCGTCCGCCTGCACGTCGCCGGGCCGGGCCAGCTTGTAGCGCTGCATGGCTTCGGCAACGCTGGTAACTGCCGGCGGCGTGCCTTCCTGCACGGTGCGCCAAAATTCCTGCTCGCCGGCAATGAGCATTTCCTGCAATTCCAAGTCGGCGGGGATTTCGTAGCGGCGGAAGTCGTAGCCCTGAATCAGCACGGCCACGTCCGCCACTTCCAGCCCCATAACGCACAGGTAATGCTGGACTTGCAGCAGATAATGCTGCGGCACCTCGTCGCTGCCTTCCTCGCCCCAGCCCTGCGGGTTGCGGGTGGTTTTGATTTCGAGCAAGCGCCCGTCGTCGGTCACGCCGTCAATGCTCGCCAGCATAAACTGGTGCTTTGGGTGCGCAAACACCACGTCCGGCAGGCGCACGGTGCGCCCGGTGGCCTCGGCATATTCCTGACGCACGGCGGCCTCATGGATTTTGCCCCATTTCATCATGGCGTTTTCCTCAAGCTCCGGCGCTTCGCCGCGCTTTTCCAGCCATAAGGCATAAGGGGTTTTGTAAGCGGAAATGCCAAGGGCCGCCGCTGCGTCGCTGCCGCCCAATCCCTGACGGCGGATTTGCAGCCATTCCGGGGTTCCTTGCTGTACTTTAGCCAGTTCGATTGCGTGCATTTTATAGTCCTTTCTGTTGGTTAATTTTGTAATCTTGTGCAAACATTGGTAATGCTTGCGTTTGATTGTGTCAAGCGGTTATTTACATGCTGCATGGCCGGCACATATTGCGGCGTTTTTCCATCATGTTTAAGCTGCGCTCCGGTATCTTCCCGGCCTCAAATTCCGCGCGCAAATCCTTTAGGCTTGCAGGCCAGCTATCACGTTGGGCGCTGCGGTATGTGTGGCCCATAGCTTCTTCCTCGCGCACCGCGTCGTCGTAAATATCGGGGTATTGGTTCCATAGATTGTACCACTCACCTAGCTTTTGATAAAAACAGCGCGCGCAATCAGTCCTTTCTGGTATGCGAATCTGGCGCTCCATTAAAAAACGCATTACCTCGTCTATCCCGAAACCAATTTCTCGCAACGGAAACCGCATTTTTACATCATCGCTTGCCGCTGCATAATCGCCGCCGTGCGTTGCGCCCTCGCGTTCTTCCTCGTCGCTGCGCAAGCCGATATAGCTTATTGCTGGCTGCGCGGCTTTGATAAATGCGCCGTACGGTTTCAGCTTTAAGATGCGCGTGCAATAGCGCATTCCGTAATTTGGTAGCGCCTTCATCCGTCGGTTGAGCGGCACAAGCCCCTCGTTTTCCAGCATCAAAAGCGGCTTACCCAGCAATCGCTCTAGGTTTTTCCAGTGTTCCACCATTTCCGGCAACTCGTCGCCGGTTGGCGTGCAAACGTAGGTGTATGGGCGCGGCTCATTTTCTGCCAACCATACCGCCAAACAGGTGCTATCCTTTCCGCCTGAAAGTCCGACAATGTGCGCTATGCCGTTTTCGTCGCGCTCTATCATTCCTCACCTATCGTTTTAGGGGTTGAAAGCGAAAACTCCGCACAGTAACCGGGCTTCGGCCATGCGTGCGCGTTGCATTCCGCCAGCCGGGCGGCGCTGTCTGTTACATCGCTGTTATAAATTCCAGCCCATACAAGTAACAGGCTGGTAACAGCGCCGGCAATAAACGTGTAAGCGTAGCTGCGGCGCTTCTTCCAGTTGCGGGCGCGCTCCGCTGCGGCAAGGCGCGCTATCCATTCGGCATGTGCGTTGCTGCTCATAACGGCCACCACATTGCGAGTTTGTAAGCGCCCATGACGGCCAGATAAATAGCCAGCCATGCCAGCGGGATTGCAACGCCAAGGGTTTTAAGCGCGTCAATCGCCATGGCGCGCGGGGTTTGCTGCGCAAGGGATGCGTCAAGCTGCGCTTCCCGCTCCTGTTTCGCACGCGGCGGGATATATTCGGCGTGCAATTCTTCCGTCAATTCCTCAAAGCGGGCTTGCTCCGACGGCGTGCGGTTCATCACCGGCAGCGCCCTGGTTTCATCCCAAATTTGCGACGTGCTGCGGTTGGTGGTGCGGCGCGGCATCTTCAAAACGTTGGTTTGCATGGCTATTCCTCCCAATGCGCATAGCGCGCTTCGTCGTTAAAATCATAAACAGGCGGCTTAATCTGGTGTTCTATTTGGTCATAGCTGTTGAAGATGTGGACGCTACCGTTATCCATATGCAAAACGGTTTCTTCCACCGCGTATAATTCCTCGACTCGGACAACCTTATAGCAATGGAAATTGCGGCCAAGGCGCACTATGTCGCCCGGCTCTATGCAGTGCGCGGAGCATTTGCCCCACTTAACCCAGCCGGAAGCGGTAACTTTATTGGTTCTCATGGTTTTGTCCTCCTAAAAATCGAATGAAAGTTGCCCGCGCTTGGTAACAATAGCCGGGGCGGCGGGTTGTGCCTTCGGCTTCTTTTTGACGATAGCGCGCTTGCCAAGCTCAGCAACATAACGGTATTCCGTCGTAAGCTCCTGCGTATGGAAGCGGCCTTTGTGGTTCGGGTTATAGTGTTTGCGCATGAGCATTTGAAACGCCGGGCCGTGGCCGAGCTCTTTATGCTCATGGAAGGCGATAAAGTGGCAAAGCTCATGCACCAGCGTTTCGCGTATATGCTCGTCGCTCTCCATGAGGATGCGCCCGGAAAGCTCAATGGTTTTTCTGCCGTAGCAGGCGCGGCCCAGCGCGCGGCGCAGGCGGGTATTAAGCACCAGCTTTAAGCCACGCGCCCATTGCTTGCCTTCGATAAGGTGCAGGCAACCGTGCTTTTTGCAATATTCTTGAAGGTTTAACTCTTTCATGGCATTTTGCTTTCTGTTGGTAACTGGTGTTGCTTGTGCAATCTTTTGTAATCATAGTTATAGGATATTATGCAATCACACGCAAGCGTTATTTTTAGGAAAATATGAGAGCCGCGCAAGTTGATGGAAACCAAAGCGAAATTGTCGCCGCCTTCCGCGCCATGGGTTGCACTGTCCAGCTATTGCACCGCGTCGGGGAAGGTTGCCCGGATTTGCTGGTGGGTTGCTCCGGCATCAATCTGCTTTGCGAGGTAAAAGACCCGCGCAAGCCGCCGTCCGCGCGCAAGCTCAATGAGCGCCAGCAGCGTTGGCATGGTGAATGGCGGGGGCAGCGCTGCGTGGTGGAAACCGTGGACGACGTGGCCGCCCTTGTCAATGCGACGCGCCGCGCGTATAATGTCAGGTAGGTTAGGGCATTAGCCTGCCCTTTCTGTTGGAAACTTGACCGTCGCCGGGGAAACCTTGCGGCGGTTTTTTTATGGAAAACTTACGGTTTTCCGCCGTTTATTTACGCTTGCTTTATATCCCTTACCAAGTATAATGAAGTCTAATATAAGCTATAAAAGGGCATATAATGAGCGAAACCATATTACGATTGCCGGAGGTTATGCGCCGCACCGGCTTGGCGAAACCAACCATTTACCTGTACATGCGCAACGGCACGTTTCCAAAAACCGTGGCGCTTGGCGTGCGCTCCGTGGGCTGGCGCGAAAGCGATATTGCAGCATGGATTGACAGCCGCAAACCCAAAAATGATGGGGCTGCCAATGGCTGAATTTGCATCCTTGCCCCTGTTCACGGATGCAATCATGGCGGACTGCGGCCACCTTACGGACGCTGAATTGGGGATTTATATTAAAATTCTTATGTTTATGTGGCGCGCTCCGGGCTGCCGGCTGCCGAATGATGACGCTTGGCTGGCGCGCAAATTTGGGCGTTCCGCGCAAGCATTTGAAAACGAAGTAAAACCGATTATGCGGGAGTTTTGCCAAACGAGCGGCAATTTCTGGACGCAAAAGCGCCTCCTGAAAGAGTATAACTATATGATTCAAAAGAGGGAAAAGAATAGGGAGGCGGCAAACGCACGTTGGGGCAACGCCGGGGAAGCCGCAGAAACCCCTCACGCGCGCGTCCACACGCGTATGCGCGGAAGCGATAACAACAACCAACTGGAATTAAACGAAATGGAGCCATGCGGACGCAATGCCCCCACACCCACCCCCACACCCCCAAGGAATATAATAACTCCTACCTCTCCTAGACTCCGCGCGGAAACGCCTGTGGATAACTCAGCCGTGAAAGGTGTTTTAAAAAATTTTGGGAAAGGGGGTTGGAGGGTTCAGGACAAATTGACAGAGCGCGGCATACAGCGGGCAAAGGAGGCTGCGCCGGGATGGGATATTTACCACCTCATGAACATTTACAACGAGGGAATCCAACAACGTGGTGGCGTTCCTGACAGCGCGGACGCTGCTTTTCCGGCATGGTGCAAACGATACACCAAGGGCAAGTCGCCATAAGCGGCAAATCGTGTTAAGTTTCGTATGGAGTTTTGATTTATGGCAGGCAGGAAAAAGAGCAAGGCACGCAATAACGCATCCACAAAGCGCCTTAAGGACGCTCAGGAAGCGCAAAGCGACGTGACCGAGGGGGAAGGCAGCGGCATAGCCTTTGGCCCCGCAGAATTGCACCAGCGTAACGATTTACGCCATACCATGCCTTTTGCCCTCCCGGTGGAATGCTTGGAGCTTACGCCTAAGCATATTGATTTTTGCGAGCAATATCTGCTTACAAGCAATGCTACAGCCGCTTACCTCAATGCGGGCTTTTCAGCGGGGGGAGCTTCCACAAGTGCCTCTAAGCTGCTAAGAAAGCCAGCGATTCAGGCTTATCTGCGCGCGAGAATGAACCAATTACTCCAAGACCGCGCTATTTCCGTGGAGTTTGTGGCTTCCGAATTGCTGGACACATACCGCAAAGCCAAGGAGCCGGTGCCGATTTACAACGCCAACGGCGATTACACCGGCGAATATGCCTTTGACGGGCGCACGGCGGTTGCCTGCCTCATTGCGCTATCAAAGCTCAAGGGGTTTGTGGACAAGGACAAGGACGACGGGCGCACGCAGCGGCCTTTCAATATCGCCATTGTGCTTGGAAAATACCGCCCGGAAGCGGCGCAAAAGCTCATTGAGCATACAGGCATTGAAGCGCCGCGGCCTGACGCGGAGCCGAAAGTGCCGGGCTTCCCGAAAGTACAGCTTAAACCCGTAAAACGTAAGGATTAACACATGCAAAAAGTATTTCCGCTTGATATGCTGGCCGGCAATCGGCGCTTCGTAAACAGCAACGCCAGCACGGCAACCACCGGCGACAATGCGCCGCAACTGACCATGGACAAGCTGGTTGCCGCCGTGGAAAAACTGCGCGCCATGGACGCGCTGGAAGATGAAATTAAGGCCGATTACCTGAAACGCAGCAGCTTTGAGCGCGCCATAATCCGCCGGGAAGCTGACCGCATCCACGCTGAACAGGTGGAGCGTATGCCGGAAATGGCAATGATGAACAGCCTTAGCGTGAAAATGAACCAATGGGAGCGCGAATTGCTCTTGCAGGGAGTGTAAGCCATGTTTGACCCGCAAGCCGAAGGTTTCCAGTATGAGCCGCCCGGCCCCGTTGCTGAGGACTTTCTGCTTTCTGACGCATTCATTCGCGGCATTCGCGGCCCCGTCGGCTCCGGCAAATCGGTTTCCTGCGTTATGGACATGGTGCGCACGGCGCAAATGCAGCCGCTTTACAACGGCAAGCGCCATTACCGCGGGCTTGTGGTGCGCAACACTTACGGCGAGTTGGAAAGCACCACGCTAAAAACCTTTCATATGTGGTTTCCGCAGGATTTAGGCCGCTTTGTGAAGTCCGCGCCTATCGTCCACCATATCCAGCTTGGCGAAATGGACATGGAGTTTTTGTTTCTGGCGCTCGATAGGCCGGAGCATGTCAAAAAGCTGCTTTCGCTGGAAGTAACGCAGGCATGGCTTAACGAGGCGCGCGAAATTCCCAAGGCGATACTGGACGCGGCAACCGTGCGCGTTGGCCGCTATCCCAATCAGCAGATGGGCGGCAGCGTCCGCGCCGGCGTGATTATGGACACCAACAGCCCTGACAGTGACCACTGGTGGCCGAAAATGTCCGACCTTGCCGACCCGCAAGCCATTGCCGAAACGCTGGCGCTTGAGCAAGAACTGCGCGAAATGGGCGCGCTGCCGGAAGGGCAAAAGCTCATGGAGTTTTTCACGCAGCCGGGCGCGGAAGGCACCGACGGCAGGCAGAACCCCAACGCCGAAAACCTCGCCAACCTACCGCCGGGCTATTACGTCAAGGCCAAGGTTGGCAAAACGCAAGATTGGATTAACGTTTACGTCCGCAATCTGTATGGCTTCGTGATGGACGGGCGCGCGGTTTATCCCGAATACCGCGACACATTCCACACCGCGCCGCTGGCATACAGCCCGGATTTATCGCTGCATATCGGCATGGACTTTGGGCTTACCCCCGCCGCCGTGTTTGCGCAGCGCTCCGCCATGGGGCAAGTGCGCATCCTCTCCGAGCTTGTCGCCACACGCCTTGGCGCCAAAAACTTTGCCCGCGAAGTGCGCGCACACCTCGCGGAGTATTACGCAAATGCGCGCATCGGCACGATAACCGGCGACCCGGCGGGCAATATCGCCGCGCAGACGGACGAAACAACCGTGTTTCAGGTGTTGGAAGCCGAAGGCGTCATTGCAAAGCCAGCGCATTCTAACGACTTCACGATACGGCGCGAGGCGGTGGCGGACGGCCTGACCAAAATTATTGACGGCCAGCCGGCTATGGTGGTTAACACCTCATGCCGCCAATTCCGCAAGGCCATGGCCGGCGGCTATCACTTCCGGCGCGTGCGCGTTTCTGGTGACGAGCGGTTTGAGGATAAGCCCTACAAGAACATGCACAGCCACGTTGCGGAGGCCGGGCAATATCTCATGATGGGGCTTGGCATTGGGCGCGAAGTGCTGATTGAACCGCAGGCGATACAGCAAAAACGCCAAAGCCGGCCTAAGTTTGCCGTCATGGATTACAACCCGCACGGATAACCGCTTGCCAAACCACAATCCCTAGCGTATGCTTTGCGATAAGTGCGCATATTTTGCGTTGAATTTTTACGAGGGGGGAGCTATGGGCGGCGCTGCCAAGGTTTTAACTGCACCGATTAAGGCCGTTACCGGCATTTTCGACACCCCCAAGCCGCCCGCTTTGCCGGCTCCGCAGCAGGCAGCAACCGACGGCACCGCCGCGGACGATTCCAGCAAAACCCCGACCATTGACGACGCGCGCATGAAGGCCGAAGAAGAAGCGCGCAACGATAAGCGGCGCGGGCGGCTTTCAAACTACCTGACCCCCACCAGCACCGGCTCCGGGTTGGGCGGAAGCACCGCCACCGCGAGCCTTAAACGCATGTTAGGGAGCTAAAAATGCAGGCATTCAACACGTTTAAGACCATCGCTTTTTCCGCCACGACCACGGCGGCAAGCGTGGCGCTGCCGATTCCCACCGGCTCCGTTGACCTGAAAGGCTGCTTTTACCGGGCTTGGACTTCCACCGGGCAGGCGGTAATCAAGTTTGGTGACAATACGGTGGTTTCCAATGCGTCACCCACCAGCAATGTGCTGGATGACGGCAACATTCCCGTCACCACGAATTTTGAAACCGTCGGGCAAATCCCCGCCGGCGCAACGCATGTGAGCGTTGACGCGGTGAGCGGCACGCCTGTTGTTTACATTGAAATTGGCTGGCCGATTGGATAACCGAACCCGGCCAGATTAAGGGGAAACCGGGCATGGACAGCCGCCTAAAAGACATTCTCGCCATTCATGGAAAGCTGGTTACGCACCGGCGTAATTATGAACCTATGTGGCAGGAGATTGCCGAGCGCCTCATGCCGGACGCTGCCGTTTTCACGAACACCCCGCAGCCCGGCGGCAAACGCACGCAAAAGATGTTTGACGCTACCGCGGCGCTGGCCCTTACCCGTTACGGCGCTGCCATGGAGTCCATGCTTACCCCGCGCACGCAGCGCTGGCATGGCCTGCGCCACCGCGACAAGCGCCTTAGCGAGAAGCAGAACATTAAGGAATATTTCGACGTTGTAACCGACGTGCTGTTTTCCGCCCGTTATGCGCCGGAAGCAAACTTTGCAGACCAAGCGCACCAATGCTATATGAGCCTTGGCGCTTACGGTAATGGCCCGATGTTCATTGATGACATGCTGGGCCGCGGCATTCGCTACCGCTCTTTGCACCTGTCAGAACTTTATTTTTGCGAAAACTTCGCCGGCATCATTGACATGGTACACCGGCCCTTCAAATACAGCGCGCGGCAGGCGTATCAACGCTTTGGCGAGGAATTGCCCGAAAAGGTGCGCAAGCTGGTTGGCGGCAAGGATGAAATGCAGGAGTTTAAATTTCTGCATTGCGTGAAGCCCAACGAGGATTACAAGCCGGGCCGCCTTGGCCAGAATGCGCTCAAGTTTTCCAGCTATTATATTTGCTTGGACGAGGAAAAAATGGTGCGCGCCGGCAACGGCTACCGCACTTTTCCTTATGCCATTGGCCGCAACATGACCATGCCGGGCGAGGTGTACGGGCGCGGGCCTGCCTCGCTGGTGCTGCCTGACATTAAGCAGCTTAACGAGTTTGAAAAAATCATGCTGCGCCAAGGCCACATGGCCATTGACCCGGCTATTTTGCTTTCAGAGGACGGCAATTTAACCGGCTTCAACCACCAGCCGGGCGCGCTCATGTGGGGCGGACTTGACGAGGACGGCAACGAGCTTGCAAAGCCTTTCCGCACTGAGGCAAAGCTGGCCGTCGGCTTCGATATGATGGAGCAAAAGCGCAAGCTCATTAACGACGCTTTCTTGGTTACGCTGTTCCAAATCCTTGTGGACAATCCGCAGATGACGGCCACCGAGGCCATGCTGCGCGCGCAGGAAAAAGGCCAGTTGCTTGCCCCGACCATGGGCCGCCAGCAATCTGAATTTTTGGGCCGCATCATCCCGCGCGAAATCGAAATCCTGACCATGGCCGGCGAGCTTCCGCCACCGCCGCCGGAGCTTGTGGAAGCTGGATTTGACGGCCTCACTATGGATGGCATTGACGTGGAATATGTCAGCCCGCTTAACCGGGCGCAGAAAGCCGAGGAAGGCGTGGCCATTGCCCGCACCATTGAGCTTGCCGGCAGCATTGCGCAGTATGACCCGGAAGCGCCGCGCATCCTTAAAGGCTCCGAAATGCTGCGCGAGGTGGCAGAAATTAACGGTATGCGCTCCAAGCTGCTTTACTCCCCGGAAGAATTGGCCGCGCAGAAACAGCAGGCCGCGGAAGCCGAGCAGCTTAACCAGTTGCTTGCCGCGGCTCCCGTCGCCGGCAAGGCGGCAAAAGATTTTGCACAGGCACAGGCATTGGCTGGCGCAGGCGGTAACGCTGCGCTCGCGCCTGTGACATTGCCACAATGAGCGCCGTAGACTTTGACAAATGCCAAGAGTTTGTCATGGTGACGCTGGCCTACACGAACACGAAACCCACGCTTTCCTTTTCAGCCATTGAGGATTTGGAGCGGAAAGCGGCAATCATCTTGCAGGAGCGCGGCGGCGATATTACCAAGCTGCAAAGCAAAATCACCCGCGGCAAAATCTCCGTTTGGTGCGAGAAAAAGCCGGAGAAGTAAATGGATGAACAAACCAAGGAAACCCGCCGGCAGTATATCCAGCGGCTTATCAACCGCCGGCGCGCCTTCAAAAACATTTTTCAGAATGAGCGCGGCGAATTAACGCAGGACGGCAGGCTT
>ERZ869925.450-NODE-450-length-30657-cov-5.929776_pt1 | contig 30657 bp, 45 predicted proteins | sample MGYA00579311_ERZ869925 | MGnify/ENA primary metagenome ERZ869925 (study PRJEB32216, sample SAMN09231817) | wastewater metagenome | place: USA: Maryland | collected 2016-07-30 | study: EMG produced TPA metagenomics assembly of the PRJNA472060 data set (Reclaimed...
GCTAGCTCAGGTTACAACAGCACAGCCGCTAGCTCAGGTTACAACAGCACAGCCGAATGTTCTGGCAAGCATAGCGCGTGTGCCTCGGTTGGTTATAGAGGCGCAGTAAGGGGTGATTTAGGGAACGGCATCGCGGCTTTTGAGTATAACGACAAAAACGAATTATTGAGTGCTAAGGCCGATATTATTGATGGTAAGAAACTTAAGCCGCAGCAATGGTACATTGTTGAAGGCGGAGAGTGGCAAGCCGTAGACTTCACTGATGGCATCTTTACCCGCGTTATCTCGGTTCGTAATGGCGTTAAGAAGGTAAGGAACGACAATGGCAAAATCCTGTTCATTGTTTCGGATGACAATGGAAACCATGCGCACGGTGAAACAATCAAAGAAGCGCGTGAAAGCCTCATCTATAAGAACGTAGCTAAGTTTGATGGCAAGGTTCCTAAATCAGCAACAGGTACGGAATGGGTTGCCATTTATCGCGGCGTAACAGGGGCATGCGCTGCTGGCGTTAGAATGTTCGTTGAAGAGATGGGTAAGGATTTAGACGGTAAATATACTGCTAAGCAAATCCTAAAATTTACGGAAGGCCGCTTTGGTCACGAACAATTTAAGAAGGCGGTTAACAATGCTTAAGCTATATCGCATCAAAATCAGCACACCATTCCGCACTCGTTGGATTAGTCAACACGCCATATCCGAGAGAGTGGCTAGGGCTATGGTGTCGAGTAAACGTGTAACTGTTTTAGAAATCGTGGAGGCGTAACATGGCGCAGATTTTAGAGCTACCAAAAGATGACCGCATAGAACTTAACAACCGTATGCGTGATTTGGCCTTTGAGCTAAACATGCAAGCTACACTGCTAGCTTATCTAGACCCAAAAGAGTCGTTAGTTTTAACTGGCAAGGCTCGCGGTTTATTGTTGGCGTGTGACATGGTTATGGAGGGTTATCATGCCTAACAAATGGGGAGACAGAAACGCTACGACTGGCAAGCTAACGGCTGACCAGTTGCAATATCGTGCTGATGTGAAGCTGATGGTATGGGCGGTAGCTTTGATGGTGTTAGTAATGGTGGTGGAGATTGTCGTATGGAACAGCTAATGGGCTGGCAATATGCTTTGATACTCACCATTGTTTGCGCTGCGGTGGCGGGCATGTGGGGGTATCATGATGGGTCAAATATCTACTACATAAGGATTGAGTAACATGAATAACCCAGTAGAAGAAGCAATCGGCGGATATATCGCTGAAGAGAATGAGATTGCAGCAAATTCACGGTTACGCCGTGATGACGTGGTGGGTGCCTCTACCCGTAAGGATGAGGGATGCATTGGAATAACCGAAACACAACCTTCGGCCAATGCAGTGGGAACACCCACCACCGACCAAGCGTTGATTGAGGCATTCAACCGCATAATGGGTGATGTTACCATGCCAGAAAGCGACGCACCCGATTATGACGAGTGGCTTTTCAATAAAACTTGGCAAGCAGCCCTCCTATACATGCAGCAGCACGTAAGGCCGTTGGTGGAGGCTAGGGAGGCTTTGCGTAGATTGGCGTCACCAGAGGCATTTATCGAGGGTGGTTCGCGCATGTGCACCGAGGAAGAAACAGCACGCATGAAATACGCAGAGCAAGCGTTTAACGCAGTTTTAGAGAAGGAGTAGGGGGATGGCTAAGCTAGTGCCTATTGATTACATAAGCGTGGTGGCGGTTGAAGTTATGGCAACAGAACTCAATGGCGCACCTATAAGTGAGAATAACGGATTCAGCTATAATGAACGTCTAGCGCGGGTATGCCTTGAGGCTCTAAAGCGCAAATTCCATTTAGTAATTAAGGAGCAATCATGACCACAGACACACAGCGCGAGGCTTTCGAGCGTGAATATGCAACAGGCGATATTGTGTGCGACAGCATTAGCTTGGCTCGACGCGAAGATGGTGAATACGAGCGAGCACTAGCGCGTATGTGCTTTAAGTGGTTCTGCAATGGCCAGAAAGCACGTCCATTTGATTTTGTTGGCGTTCTCAAAGAAGCGAAGAAGATTGTTGCTGCTTACCCGCTTCATAGAAAATTCATTGATGGCACACCTCTGCAAAACGACATCGCAGTGATGATGGCCGAGTTTGCTGGCTCTTACAGTGGGCAAGCCGCCTTATCACAGCAACCAGTGGGTGAGGAGGAGTTGGTAGAAGTTATGCTGAAAGAATTGAAGGGCGCGACTATACATGGCGGGTTCAATCACACGGCTGCATCTATACTCGCCAAAGTCATCCTCTCCCGTTTCAACATATCCGATAGGGGGAAGTGATGGAACCGAAGCCTATTCTAGTTATCGCTGGCAACTACCGTCAGTATGAGCAGTGGATGCGCGACAACCACCTATGCAGAAGAACGGCCAGATATGCCAGAACGCAAGAAGACATCTTAGGTTTTGATAACTGCCACTATGTTAAGACGGGTGAATGGTGGTTAAGCGACCTTGACCATAAAATTACATACGACATTTTCAAAGTGAAGAACATCACTGAGTTGCCCCACATCACCAACGGAGGAACCGATGACAAGTAACATGAAGCAGAAAGCATACGCAATTTTTGACAAGAAGGCGCTTTATCTCAAAGATGCCAGAGTGCAGGTGTTCTGGCGCAAAAGTGTTGCGGTTGGCGAGTTAGAAGCGCTGAGAAAAAAGACCAAAGAACCGCTTGAGGATTTACACATTGAACCCGTCACCATTACGAGAGGCCACCAATGACAAGTAACGAGCAGAGAATAGTATGCGCGGCTAACCGATACGGCGCGGTTATCGTTTGTGGCGCTCGCCATTTCGATATGGTGATGCATGGGGTGCTGGGGAAGCTGTTTTGTGATGCTGAACACGCTCAGGATTGTGAACAAGGCTTTATCGACAATAGCGGCAAATTTCATAATCGCTATGAGGCCTTTAAAATTGCCGAAGCAGCGGGGCAAATAAGACACAAGACAGGTGGGCCAGAGCCAAGGCTTTACAGTGAAGATTTATATTAGGAGCGATGTATGACAAGTAACGAGTTGAAGGCGTTGGAACTGATAGCGCATAATGTGTGGGTTCACGGTGGAAGCGTGCCAGAGCGGACGGCGTTAAAGATTGCTGAATATGTAATAGACGCGCTGAAATCCAATGAATTACTGAACACCCGCACCGTACCGATGCAGGGTGAGGTGGTGAAGCGTGAAGAGTGTTGCCCATATTGCGGAGCGCCTGAGTCAGGTGAAGTTTGCACACATCCTCAAAGCATGTGGCCAAAGAAGTCGCGGCTAACAAACGAATGGCTGAAAAAGCGAATTAAGAAAGACCCTGACGTTGATGTTGAGGCTGGCAATCCTGACCCGACAGACTTGATGGAGCGACCATCATCACTCCCGCAGCCCGTAGCCATGGGGGAAGATGAGGTGGTGGAGATTATGGCAGCCGCAGCTTACGAAGAATACTATCGCGGCAGTGGTAGAATCCACTGCAAGTGGGATGACGCAACATCGAATGAGCGCATTATTCATTTATGCGAAGCCAGAGCATCTATTCGCGCCTTACTCAAACACGCACACATAACCAAGAGGTAGAACATGAGCCAATATAAAAAATTCATTTTAAAGATTGGTGGCGCAGCCGATGCAATCACTATCACAATTTGCTTGGTACTTGTGTTTCAGTACTGGGCAGAAGGCGATATTCCGCGCGCGTTGCTTTCGTTAATTGCCATGGGTGTGTGGTGCATTAGTTGCACTGCATTGCAGATTAAACAATTGTTGGAAAAGAGGTAGCACATGACGGACAAGGATAGAGAGGCGCATAAAGTGTTTGAAAAATGGCTTGCAGATAATCAGGCAGACCGCATTGCAGCGCGGCGTATAGTTGTTCGGACTATAGAATTAGACCCGCTTTTGCGTGCCTATCTTTACGATTTATCCGACACCGTTTACCAAGCAGCCCGCGCCGAGTCTGCGAAGGAGATAGAGGGGTTGCGGAAGGAAAACGCAGACCTTAAGTCCGTATTGGATTGGAATGATTATGAAAATTGCATTGCGAATAAGGTAGAAATTGAGGGTTTTAGGAAGATGCGGATGACAGCGGAGCGCGGCTTATTACACGCTCTTAAATTGCTCGAACCATTCAGCGATGATGGCCTATCACTTGGCTTAGGGCGTGACGCATTGAAGCCGATTGAAGAAGCCTTGCAAGCCCTCGCAGCCACACAGAACACCGCGCAGGAAGAGTAAACATGCCCCCCATGCAATCTTAGCAACTCCCACGCCGCATGAAGCTGCTATACATAGACCATGCGATTTATTGTAGTAACATTAATTCTATGCGGGTGTGCGCCTAAGCCAGCGCCTATCGTTGTGGCTTCTTACGAGCCAGTTAGTAATCAGGCGTTGATTATGATGCGTTAGCTACTCGCCTTTAACTTCTTCTTCCGTAGTATCAACCACACGGCCTTGGAAGTCCATATATCCTAATTCATGCGTCGCGACTATTGCCAACCCGCATAAAGCGTGTTTCCAATCCTCTAAAGCGGTGTTTTCGGTCAAGCTGAAAGGATGTCCATGAACGCCCACATTGGTCTGGCATCTCACAAGGTGCATAAAAGCATGATGGATTCTGTCCTGCACATCGGCGGTTTTCCATTCGTCTGTGGACTTGCCATCCTTAACGCGCTGATGATAGCCAGCTTGCATGACTTCTTTGATAACGTCACACGCTGCGTTGATAATCTGATTATATTCGCTCATCGTTTCCCCTCATCGTTTCCAAGATAACACAAAGCCCCGCACTCAGGATTAGGACACCACGTATGCGCTCGATATAATGGCTCTACAGAAGGCCACCTGTGATTGCAAGCTGTGCATCGTGTCCAACGAGCTTGAACGGATTGTTTGCCGTTTACCGCAGTAAATTCGAGAATAACCGCCATAACACGCCTTTCTCATTGCTCCAGATTCTACGTTGTGCAGAGGTGGAACGTTCATTGATTTTCCAACGCTCCCATATTTTACCGTCGGAGTCAACACGCTGTTGCACGTCATGCGTTAATAAACAATGACAACAAACATGCTGATGTTTTTTCGGGAAATTATGCCAGTCTGTCCAGCCGTTGTTATTAACAGGTAGGGGCTTTATCATGCTTCACCTGCTTAATAGCGTTGACACAGGCAAAATATCTGTTATTATAATAGATATTATGCATCTTAATGGAAAAACATTTTACGACCTTACCGTCTTGGAACGCTCCACAACAGAGCCTTCTAAGCATGTGTGTAAATGTATTTGTGGCAACATTGCCGTTGTAAAAACCGCGAGTCTTAATAATGGCAATACAAAATCTTGCGGTTGCCGAGTAGGCCGCTCTGCTAAACAAAGATTTAGCAAACACGGAATGAAGAAAAACCCAGCCTATGCTTGCTGGTCTTTGATGCGAGACAGATGTAATAATCCTAATAATAAAAATTATCCTTATTACGGCGGAAGAGGAATATCGGTTTGTAAAGAATGGGATGATTTTGCAGCGTTCTTAAATGATATGGGGGAGCGCCCGCATGGGATGACAATTGAGAGAATTGATAATAATGGAAATTATGAGCCATCCAATTGCAAATGGGCTTCACGCGCAGAGCAATCCCGCAACCGAGATTATACGGTAAAACTAACCAAAGATGGGGTGACAAAAACAATTTCAGAGTGGGCAAGAGATGGTGGCAACCATAGCCAAAGCCAGTATTATAGGCGCAGAAAACGCGGGCTTTCAAATTATGAAGCCATGTTTGGTGATTAACCATTAATGATTCCTACCCATCTATTTTGCTCGTCTACGTGCATGGGGATAAAGTGCGCCTCTTTCCCGTCAATTACAATCCCACACCCTAAAACAATGTTATCATCCATTTCTGAGGCGTAAGCAAAGCAGGGAGCGTGTTTGTCTATTAAGCACCCAAAGTTAGCCGCAAAGAACCCCTTGCGTAGATAATTAACCGCAGCAAAGGCGTGGATATGCCCGATGCAGGTAGAGCGCCCTGTAGCCTTGGCATGATTGATATGCGCCATTGCGCCGCTTTTACCAGTGCCATGTTTATAATCCACCCCATCTATGTTGTGGCATTGCTTGTAAATCCATCCCTCAGGGGTTTTAAGTATCTCTTCAATACTTTTTATTGTGCTAGAAGGTAGCCCTGCCTTCTGTGCTTTGGCGTGTACTCTATGAGTGTGGTTGGATTGACATACTAAAGTATTGGGGAACTCTCTATAGAACGGGATAAGATGCTTGACTGCTAGGCTTAACTCTGCGCCTGCATTAATAACATCCACGTCATGCTCAAAGCGGCTCATGCCGTAAAAGTCAACTTCGTCACCAAGGTTCACAATGATATTGGGTTGATACTTAGCGCGCACAGCTCGTAGGAATTGCAAAGCGTCCGGATGCTCCCATGGGCAATGAAGGTCTGGGATAACTAGGACAACTGAAGAAAAAGAGCCGCCCGACATGTAAGCAGGCGGCTGAGTGTGTGTGTTCCCGTCACTTACAGAATCACCCAAGGAATTGCAAGCATAATCTCGCTTTTTCATTTCGGCAAGGATTTTTTCTTTGTTCCTGCCGACCCAATCATTGATTGTGCGGTGGTTCAAACTAGCATCGGGAAACTCGAACTTTAGCTTATGGAATATGTCAACTGCGCGCAAGCCCTTGTCGTGAAGTTCCACCGCCCTAAAATGTAAGGGGGTGATGCCTCTCATGCGCGACCCCAATTGCAGATACTAGCACCTAGTTCGTTATGCTGTAATATAGCCCTTGCCGTAGGGTCGGTAAAATAATCCTGCTCGCTCACGTAAATAGGCGATGCAAGTCTGCAATAGTCGCTAGTTGGCTTTTCTAGTCCAATCGCGGAACAACTGCTGAGCAGAAGCCCCGTCAGGCAGACGAGAAACAACGACGCGAACCTCATTTTGTTTTGCATGGTCATTGTCACGCTTTTCTACTAACTGCTTTAACGCGCTTTCTTGGCTTGCTTTGTACCAAATCCGCACAGCGTAGCCACCCGCAAAGGCGCTTACGAGTCCATAGCCAAGCAGTGCTAAGATGTAGAATTGTGGTGGAATGAATCTTGTTATAAACCCGATAAACATAAGCCACGTTCGACCTCTCTGCGTTTTACAAGTCCGTTTAATTTCTTGCCGCCAGCGTAGACGTATTTAGTCAGGTATTCACACCCGCCTCGTATATCACCATTATTTATTTTTTTCAACACCGAAGATTTTTTGAGCGTGCCGATACCTACGTTATAAGAAAATGAGGTAAGGCTTGCCAGTGTATTGGGGTGAATCTCTGGTTTTACCAAAGCATCAACCTGATGCGCGAATCCCTCTAGCTCTTTTAACAACAAGGCAGTGCATTCTTCTTTTGTGCGTACGCGAATCTCACTAGCGGTTTCGGTGTGGCCGTAGCATATGGTTTCCACGCCAATAGGGTCTTTGTAGGTTTTGAGTATCACGCCCTCAAAATGCGCCACAACGGGCACGGCGATTAACACGGCAGCAGCTACATATCTTTTCATGCCATACCTCGAATCTGCGTTATAACTAGCCATAGCAACAATAGCCAAACAGATAGCAAAAAAACGAATGCCTTGGCCTTAATCATGAATGCGCAAGCCCTTCCATGCAGCCCATGTAGCAAAGCACGCGCCAACAATACCAAGCGTCCATTTTAGGAACTTCCCGAATTTTACGATGATTGCAAAGAAGCCTTCCATTTCGTTTAGAAGGGCAACCATTTTTTTAATGTCATCACGCATTTCTAGTAGCTCGTCAATTTGTTCACGGCGGTCTAGGTTTTCTCGCTTTTCAATCATGCCTTCCTCACTAACGTAACGCTCAAATCACCACAATATGGCTCGATAACCAAAGCGTCATTCGTGCCAGATAATGACGAACCAGCAGCATAACCAATTGCTGCTACGTATTGGTCGCCACTAATACCAGTAGGCACGGTATATTTCACCGATAGTGGGAAGATTGCGTGATGCTGGTATGCGTGGCCTGTAACATTCTGGCCGCCCATTCTTGAGATTAGCTTACCGCCCGAAGGCTCGTAGGTACTCGAAACCGAAGGCATGTTTTCACAGCCCGCCGTGCCCGATGCTGATGGGGTGATAACCAGCCCATAAACCCACTCAATTGGGTAGCTGTTAGGGTTAGTAGCTTCAAGCGCACATGATACGTCGAGAATATCACCAGCCTGCACATCCGTTACTAACACATGCGCGAATCTGCGCCACATGTGAGAGCGGTCAATGTAATTTGTGTAATTCAAAACAGGCCTAACTTCCGAAACCAATTCAATCGGCCATGCTGCTCTGAAATGCTCGTAGCGGGTTATTGTAACGGGGTCATACGTAGGGGGGGGAGGTGGAGCGACAGCTTCAATTTCAATTTTAGAAATAATCGCTAATGCGTTAGGGTTTGAGCCTGCGCCACTGTATCCTGATTTATTGACAGTCGAGGCATCGTTGCCGCCGTATTTGAAGAAATAGGATGTGCCAACAGATGAACCAAACAAGGTTCTGATGTCGTCTTGTGACGTGTTTGTGGTGATGGCGAACGCAACAAGAAGGTCTGAGGTGCCGTTATATGCAAACGTTATATCATCACTTACAACTGAGCCGCTTTGAGGCAATGTAAACGCGCCATTCCCGCCCACAGTGATTTGAACAGGCGCAGCAGCGAAGTCGTAAATATCACCCGCGCCGCGATGTCCTACATACGCAGCCAAGATGCCCGTAGGCGATAACGTCGAGCCATTCAATGTAAAGCGGATTTTACTCGCTGCGCTACCAACTAGTGATGCGGGTATTAACTGGACTAATGTTGCCCCGCTCCACGTGTCGGAATTATTCGCGAGGACTTTGTCGAATATGGTTGTGAATGTCATGTTGACCTACGAGTAACGAATGTTGATTTTACCAGCATCGAAAGTATTAGTCCCGCCCGATGTGGTGACGCGGATACGGTCTAGCGTTCCAGAAAGTGACTTCGTGCCAACCGTATATCTAATGCCGTAAGAGCCTGAGTTGTTAAACCCGATAGTCCCCTTGCAATACCAAGTATTTGTGGAAGAATCTAAAAGCGTAAACTCCCAATAAGCATAACGCAGGAAAGCGGCGCCGCTCGCATTATCAGGGAAGCCGATTGAGAATGTTGTGCGTGATGACGTGTCATCATTCACACCCGCATAACCAGAAGTCTCAACGCCGCCAGAATCCCCTAGTTGCACTAAGAGTTGGTCGGTTCCGTTGGTGCTAACGCCATCCCATCCCATAGTTATTTGAGTAACTCCAGCAGGGATGCCCGTGAAGTCTATGGACGTTCCTGATGTGGTGGTTTGAGGTGTTGCAAGCGTACCGCCGCCGCTTAATGTAGTGCCAGACATAGACAACCCAGCGCCTAAGCTAATGGCCGCAATATCGCCAGTTGACCCCCTGCCCAATAATTGCGAAGCAGACAAGGCTACATCAGAAGGTGAGCCAGAGCTTGACGCAGCGCGCGCCTTAACGGTGTTGGCGTTCATATCAGCAAGCATTGCGTTGGTGACGATGTTACCAGAACCAGTGCCAACAAGAATACCGTTGGCGTTTGGTAGGGTCACGTCAACATCTGAACCTAATGAAGATGGAGCGGAAACAGTGACTTTATTCGTGCCGTTATCCGTATCTTCTGCGAACTGCAAAGAAGCTGGGCCAGATGCGGAAGCTGCTGTGTAGGGGACCGAGGAACCTTTGGGGTTCATTAACTCCCATCTCGTGTTTGTTAAATCATAACGTAAAATAATCTCATGCCCATCACCCGCAATATCACCAGCAGCTAATGCTTGGCCGCCGTTTTTGACAATCGTTCTAGCCGTCAAAGAACTTGGCGAGAAAGTGGGTGTCGTGGTAGCGTTTGCTGCGGTTGCGCGGACATAGCATAACTGTCCATCCACTAAGGTAGTAATGGGAATGGCATAAGCTGCCGTGATTGCATCAGCAGTTCCGCCGCCGTCAACCCATGCTAGTTTGCCGTCTTGCGCTTGGTCTAATCTGGTATAATCAGTGCGCGATGTTCCCGCCCCCGTCCCAGTGTGGCGAAAACCCGCCATTGGTAAGTTTGCTGTGATGGTTGTTTGACCATCTTTTGTAATGCAGGTTGAAAGGCCTGTTGCCATGCCGTTCATTTCGTTATCCATGCGGTCAGCGCGAATTTTGATATTCGCTGCTGCATCGTTTACCCATGAATATAATCTAACGAAAACACCTGAACCATTGTAGGGCATCTTACACCACCTTGCTTGTAATTATTTCATAAACTTCATCAATCGTACGCGGTCTGCGCCCCTCAAAGAAAATCTCTGGATTAGCTTCAGCAGCTTTGGGGAAACTTCTAGCTGCAACTGCGTTTTTACCTAACATCTGGATTGCTTTCGATGCGGCAGGCGCGCCCATGAAATGCGCAGAATACAAGTTAGCATCTGAAGGCTCGATGCCTTTGTTTTGTAAAATACGGGCGTTATCTTGCAATAAGTAATCCATTAACATCGACTGCTTCTGAGGGTCGTTCTTATCACTGTATTTGATGCCGTATTTTCTGCCCCATTTATCAACTGCGCTTTTCCATGTTGGGTCGGTGAATTGATAAATTCCCGTTGCGGTGCTGTTTGGATTAGAGGCGTTAGGGTTATTATTAGATTCCGCGCCGCCGATTTTTTCTTTCAGCGATTGCGGGGGCATGGGCTGCCCTAACGAACCACTATTTTGCATCTGCGGGATGAGGTCATTGAAATCTAACGCGGGCGTAGCTACGGGATTAGCGGGGGCAACGCTTGGTTGACGCTCTGGAATAGTAGCGAGTGAACCAGCAGGCAACGCTAACTGCCCAGCAGATTTAGAACCAATTAACGCAGGAAGGCCGCCCTGTTGTGCTGGCGGCATTGCGCGGGAACTTACGGCTCTAGCAGCATCCTCTGCTTTTTTCAAAGCCGCGCTTGTAGCCATACCACGTGAAGCCATGGAGCCAACTTGAGCGCCAACAGCCCCTAATGGGCCACCTGAAGCACCTCCAGCAATTGTCCACAAGCGACTACCGAACGTGCCTAAAATATCCTGCACTGGGCCGCCCTTGGCTGCTTTTTCAATTAAAGCTAATTCTTCTTTAGTGTAGCCTTTGGATTTTTTAGCGTTCAGTAAAAGATTGTTAAACCCAGTTTTGATGGATGTGGCGGGGTTTTGTGTGTTTTCCGCCTTTTGAATAATCCGTTCAATGTCGCGCATTTTCAGTTGCGCAGACCATAACTTTCTAGCTTCTTTCAAGGATTCAAAGCCCTGTTTCCCGCCTTCAATCAACGTGTCATCGGCGTTTTCGATTGAGTTGCGGAGTTTGCGCTGCACCTCTAAAAGCTTTTGCCCACTTTTGTTGACTTGGCCTAATGTTGTGAACCCATCAATTGCATCGCCCAGATACTCGTCTAGGTTCTGCGCGTCTTGTAATGTCAAACGCTGGTTTTTCAAACTTCCGACATATTCTAAAGCTTCAGCTAGTTTAGGGTCGGTGGGTACTTGCTTGCCAGCAACGGAAGCTGGCTTGATATCCGCGATATCGTCAAGGAATCTGTTAGTAAACCAACCCTTAAGAACGCCACCAGTCTCATCTGCTTTTTTGTAAGCTTGGTTTGCTAGTTGTTTGATTTCCTCTGAACCTGCGTAAGTAGGTGATTTGCTAAACTGCTTAGCTACCTTACCAGCAACTGCCCCCACAACGGGAATAGCGCCACCAGCCACACCACCAACCATACCCGCATTACTGGCGCTCTCCAGTCTATCTTCAAGACCGCTTCCAGCGCCAGCGCCAGCCAAACCACCAGACGCGGCACCGAGTAAACCCGCTTTTCCAGCACGTGCTGCGAGGTTACCACTGCGTAAGCTATTAGCAACTGCTTGCCCGCCTTTTGTTGTAGCACCCGCGCCTCCCGTGAGTAATGCACCAGCAATATTTGAACCTATAGACAAAACTGGGCGTTCTTGCAATTGTTCTGCTAGTCTTTTGCTTGTGTCTTGGCTTGCTACGTCTGTAAGCTCTTGTAGCGAATTAATCCCGCGACCAACTGCGCCAAGATTAACACCAGCAACACGAGGGTCTTGTGATTCTGTCGGCATATCAGATAATGCCTGATAGCCATACGCACCCAGCGCACCAATACGGTTATATGCTTCATCCGCAAGGTTGAATGTAGCCCCTTGCAAACCTTGTTCCATAGCGGCTTGAGCGACATCGGCATTACCAGCCCTAATTTTAGCCCTATCTTCTTTTGTAAGCGTAGCAAAGGTTTTGCCCTGCAAAGCATTTTTGTTTTGTTGCGGAATAAGGTCATCAAACGAAACCATTACAGACCGTCCGTTGCGATTCCGTTTTCTTGTAGGCGCTTGATAACAGCGTCACGAGGTGCGCCTTTAGCGATAGCGTCACGCGCTGCGGCTAGCGGGTCTGCGGCTTGTTGCCCGCCGAAATCCGTAAGTGGCTGACCTAATTGACGTTGCAGTGTGTTGATTTGCTCTTGTTTCTGGCTAATAAACGAACGCAGAACTGCTTTCTTCTCTTCTGGTGATTTATTGAGGTCACCAAGCGTGGATTTGAGGCTATCGCCCTCTTTCTGGGTAAATTGGGCGCCAAAGGTCTGACGGAGTAATGGAAGAATCTGGTTGTCGATAAGTGATTGGTATTCAGTGCGCGCAATATCTGATTGTCTTGGCGCGTTTAATTGTCTAGCACCCTCTCCAATAGCTCTTCCTACCCAGCTAAACGTAGCTTTGTCGCCAAGCTCTGCCAGTTTATCAACCGTAGCATCAAGTTGTGGCATCACAGCCATGCGCTCATTCAATTCTGAAGTGCGTTCGGCACCACTCTTAGCTGCTTCTGTGGCTCTGGTGATTTCTGGTTTAAGAGCAAGCTGAGCACCAAGTTTACCAGCCTCTTCACCGTATTTAATCGCACCTCCAGCTTCAGGCGCGCCAGCCATGGGCTTCACTACGCCGTCTTGCATGGTTCTGCCAGTTCCGAGGCCTGATTTAGCTATCAGAATTGCTTCTAGTGGGTCAACGCCCTGCTCAATCAATCTATCGGCTATAACGCTTGTTGCCCCGCCCATAGCAGAAGTGGGGAACTTTAGCTTAATTGATTCGCTGAGCATTTTAGGGTCTTGCGCTAAAATAGCGCCAGCCTCTTCTCTGCTGCCTGCTGCCAGAGCGTCTGCGTAAACCTTTTGCCTCTGTTTCGCCAAATCTTCTTCCATCGTATCAGCTTGTGCGCTTTGATAACCACCAGCAAACCCAGCTAATCCTTTAGCTAATCCCTCAAATCCAGATTGCGGCACTGCGTACCCACCAACCACTTCGGTTTGACGTGGTTTAGCTTGCGCTTGCAGCATCTCAGCCATGCGGCGTTGACGCTTAATCTTAGCTTCTTGTGTTGGGTCAAACATCATATTTACCACATTTTATAGCCAAAGAGTGAACCGCCACCACCAGCAAAACTACCAGCCGCGCCAAGTAACGAGCCGAACGCTTGGGTGTTTGCATTATTCTGCGCAATCTTAGAATTGTATTGACCAAGCTGCGCGTTGTATTGATTATTCACCAATCCAGTGTAATCAACAGGCTGCGCGCCTTGGTAGCTTTGCGAGCTAAACTGAGGATTCTGAACCTGAACACCCGAAGTAAGCCCAATGTACTCGTTAAGCGGCGCGTTTCTTTGGGTGGTGTATTCCTGAATCCCCTGATTGCGACGTTGCAATGCAGCAGCAAGTTCTGCGTTCCCGTATTGTTGACCTGCGAGAATTGATTGTGTTCTGGCATCATTCTTGGCTTGGTTGAATGACTCCATTTCTCTCATGTACGCTTCGGAGCCTTGGCCGATTCCTTGGTTTATTAGACGTGTACGGAGGGCTTCCTCATCACGTTGGAATTGAGGATTCATTCTCGCCATTAATGCTTCTTCGGCTCTTGCAGCAGCAGCAGTTTGGTCTTGCTCACCATAAGAAGGAATACCAGCGTAACTAAATGGTGTGTTGACGCTTTCAGAGATGCGGCCTAACTGTTGCCCGCCTAAATCAACCAAAGCTTTTTCATTTGCTTGGGTGCGGTCAAGAATAGCTTGTTGTTCAGGCGTTAGCTTGACTGTTGAAGTAAATTGGGGCGGTGTTTCACCAATGAAAAAATCCTCCAACTTGGGAGCCTCGCCGCGCATTGTTGGTGAATAAGTTGTGTTTGGGCCAGAATACCCCCACGTTGCTAAATTAGTATTGGGGGCGATAGCCCCAGCATATTGCCCATTCTGGTACATGTTCCCGTCGCGAACTTCATATTTGTAGCCATTATTCGGATTAGTCCATGCGACATTACCAGTATTAGGCGCAGAGCCGTAAGCCTCTAATGCCCTATTATAAGCATCCATGTTGTATTTTTTACCACCGCCAGTTTGTTCGTAAGTCAACGAGCCATAAGGCGTGATTTGATTCACGTTATTGAGCGCGGCGTTCCAATACGCGGTTTCTTTGTTCTGCGCGGTTTGTGCTGCTGCGGTAGCAACTGGGTCTGGAGCGGCTGGCGCTGAGGGTGATTTCTTGCCCATTAGATATACCTACATTGATGCTTTAACATCCCAAACGAATAGGCAGTGCCTCCGTCATGATACGCGCATGGATGCACACCCTCATGAATAAAGCCTAGTCTTTTGAGAAACATTTGAACCCCTTTGTCATTTGCTGAGCAAAGCGCCTGTACTCTTTTCAGATTAAGCTGAATGAAGGGGTAACGGAATAGCGCTTTTAGATTATGCCTCGTAGCCCATCTTTTGTCAAGGCTTGCTATTGACATTTCAATAAGCAGATTTGGCTCATATTTATTATAAACCACGCCTGCAATTAAATCGCCATCACGTTCAATTCCTATCGCCTTGCATGGGATAAAAGCTTCAGCATCGCGCATGAGTTGCTCACCCACCCACTTTGCCACGCGTTCGTCTTGTCCATAAACCAGCATCAAATCACCCCGCCGAGTTCATAAACAAAATCAGTTGCAGCCCATTGACAGGTCAAATCTTCTGTTTCGGTTACAACGCGAATCCCGCCAGCATAACCAACCCCAGTAACGGTTTGCCAGTTCTTGATAATCTCATCGCCTCTAGTCCAAGACGATACATCCCATGTTGCTTCATCCCATACAGCGCCTATGTTATCGGTATAAGAAGGTGCAACGGTTGTGCGGTTTTGCGCAAAGTCTACGTTAAGAACAATTGCGGGGTTGATGGTTCCGTTACTAATAAAAACACAGCGCGCCATTGTCCATTTTTTGATACCTGTTTTATTCCCAAAATAACTGAAGGCTTGCTGGGCTACACATGTAATAGCTGAACCGTTATCGGATTGCCCCGTGTCGGCTTTGTAAACAGCCCCATTCCCACCGAAGTATAAATCATCGCCAAGGGTTTCAAAGCATATCGCGTCCCATCCAGTGAATTTAGTCCATGCACCGTGAGATGTGTTCATGACGTATTGATGCGCGACGGTATCTTCGGTGGTGGGAACGTTGATAATTAGTTTTTTCCCGATAGGATGGATAATCGGCTGCCAGCCGTAAATGGTTCCATATTGCTGGATATCTGATGTGAATATGTTGCTAATCTTATCCGTAGCGGCAAGGTTAAGTTGTGAGCGGTCTGTTAGCAAAGCCTTGGATAAAGGAAACGCACCGTCCGTTGTGATAACAAGAACATCTGCGCCTGCTTTTGTAAAACATCTACGTCCGATAGGCCTGCCCATTCTAAACGTTCCTACAATAGCCCATGTCGTCGAACTAGAGGGGTCGGTTCCGCGATATAAAGCCACCTCACCCTCAGAGGTAATAAAAGCAGCGTAGTCATCCACCCCTGCTGCGTTGTCAATCGTCCAGTTAGCCATCGCCATCAGATAGCCGCCCATTTTGAACAAGCCTGATAAATTTAATTCATTCGCAGCACCGCCTATTGAAGATACAGGAAGATACCACGCGCTTAGACTTTCTTTTTCAATAAACCAAACACGGTTCTTGAAATTGTTGATATGAATCGCATCTGCGGTATCAAATCCAGTGACTGTGGTGGTTGTTCCGTCTGCATACCACGTAGAACCAGTATAGACTTGCATTTTGTCTTGGCCGTTCACCATCAAAAGAAAAGACCCGCCAGCCGTTCCCATGTTGATGTACTGAAAGCGTGAGTTTGTTAGCCCCGTTACCACAGCCGCACCAACAGCCCCTGCGGTTGTTACGTCATAAATAGACCCCCCAGCTACGGCGAATAACTCTCTTGTTATCCCGTCATTATAGGGGGCTAATGTTTCAACGGCTTGGCCTATTCCCGTCACGTGGCTTTCGTAACCGTTTCGGATATCCACACTTGATGGAGTTGGAAACCAGTTTTCCAAAGTAACGGCTTCGGTTTCGCTCATGTTAGCGATAGGGTCTTTGGCGTTCAACCCACCCGTAGGAGCTTGAATCGACTTAGTCTGAGAAACCCGTCTTGCGTTGTTAGGTATCATGAGGGTGTGCTTGGAAAATTACCATCTGGGATATTCGAATTATCTAAGAATCTCGCGCCATATGTACCACCAGCTAAAGGAAGGTCGCGATTCCCACCATCTCTAGACATTACACGTTGACAATCCATGTCGTAATCAAGTTTTTCTTGTGCGTAGTCCAAACCCTTTGCACGAAGGAAACGCCATTTAATCCCGCCAATAAAACAATCTTCATCTAACTTATATGTATCGGTATCCGCAGCCCATAACTGTTGCGCCGTACCACCAGAGGATTGACACCATGTGTTGCTGTAATAATCATAGGCAAACAACTGCCCGTCGGTTTCTGGCATGGGGTTGAGATACATCAAATTGTTCATGATGTAGAACTTTGAGCGAGGGCCGCTTGCGATAATCCCGTATTTAAGAATCTGCTTTTCCTGCGCGGTAATTGGGCCTAATAGTTCCCATTTGTAGGTATTATCCCACCACGTTCTTTGAACGAAATATTCTAAATCCGATGGGAGTGGATAAGCTATTTTACCGAAGGTAATGGAAACCGAACCCGATGCCGTGGCCACTTGGTTCAACGTAACCTGTGTGGGAGAATCAATCGAAATGATAATGGAGTTATTCGCAATGCCGTTAGCAGTTGCGCCGTATGTCTGAGCGGTTAAAACAGAAGTATCCGACAAACCCGTAACAACAGCAGAACCAGAGGTTATCGTTCCTGTCTGGGTTTCTACTACCGTGGTGAACGTGTATTCTTTGTGGAGAACTTGCCAGCCGCCATTACGTTTAGCCATCTGCGAGAAGTCTTTACCCTCGCGTTGAGCTAACGCTAAAAGCTGCTTAGATTGTTCGTCTTGTGCGCCAATGATTTGGCTAGGTTCTGGAATACCTAGTTCATTCGCCGCCTGCTGCATTAACTGGAGAAACGTCCGCGCCATCTTCTACCTTTTTGGGTTTGCCACGCATTTTAGTAGCAATAGGTTTAATGGCTTCCGATTCTGGTGCAGCTTCGTCTAATGATACAGCATCTTCCTGCTTTTTGCTAGCAGAAAAACCTACTCTTTGATAGTTCATGGCTTCAAGTTGTGATTTTAATTCATCGACTTGTTTTTGCAACTTGATAACCTCCGCGCCAGCTTCAGCCTCAGAAAGCCAAGCCTTAGCGTTTTCACGTAGCTGTCTAGCGCCCATCCACTTTAGATTAACATCAGGAGTTGCTGCCAACATCTCAACAGTGTGGATGTTCATAGCTTTCAGTTCCAAAGCCTGCGCCTTAGTAATGGGCGGCCAATGTTCGATAGGGGTTCCTTGTTGAACAACTTCTAGCTGCTTCTTGAAAGCATCATATTGTTGCGGGAATCTCAAATAATAAGGCGGGTTGCCATCGGTAGCCCTGCCAACTTTAGTTTTAGTGTTATCCCCAGCAAAAAGAATCTCAACCATTTCTACTTGGTCGTAAATTGGGCGTCCTTCTTGGTCGCTCTTATTTTGGTTAAGAATAGCGTCGCTGTAAAATCTTACAAACAACCCGCTATCATCGCCATGGGAAACTTGAACGGTTGCGCCTCGTTTTACTAAGTGTGCATCTGCAAACATAAAGTGCCTCTCTTTCGTTTGTTAATATAGCACAAAAAAAATGGGTGGCAAGTTTTTACACTCACCACCCACCCATCGAGGAGGCTCTCGATTACTGAGGGAATGCGCACATGATGATTTTCGCCGAAGCGTCAACCGCATATGCTACAACCGCATCTGTTACCAACGCCGATACGTCAAGCGTACCATCCGTTGCGCCTACAGCAGTCAGGGCGTTACCATCAGCGCCAGCAGTCAATGCTGGGGTGAGGGTTGCAGCACCAGCTACTTGTACCCAGCCGTAGTTACCAGAAGTAACAACCGTCTGAAGTACGCCAGCGCCTAAACCAGCGCTATCCGACAAGTCGGAAGTAACAACCGTGGTTGCACCAGCCGAAGCGCCTGATGGAGCGTAGTAATAAGCTACGTTACCAGCAGCAGCAGCAACAGCGCCCGCACCTGAGTTGTACTGTACGTATTTATACAGTTTACCGTCATCGGTACGGCCAATCGAACCAGCCTCAAATTTAGGCGTAGAATCGTTTGCCGTTAAATCAATACCAAGAATGTAAGTCATTGAAATTACTCCTTAATTAATTCGTAAGTACACCTTGCAGGCGGCGGTTAGAAACCGTCATGTTGCCAGCAAAGCCGATGAGTTTTACCATAGCATCTTGGTTTACCGAATGACGCTCTGGGCCGATAACTGCGAAGTTACGGTCAGTGTGCGGACGGAAATGCAAGTAGTTGGTGTTGATGAAGAACATCGAGTCAGCAGGGCAGTTGCCACCCACGCCGCCGTCAAGAACAACATCTGCCGAGTTACCAGCGCCGAAGTATTTCAGCGAGGTAAAGCCAGCGCCTGCGTCTTGGTCAGACGTAATGCGCTGAATCGCTTGGAGCGATTGCAGATAGAAGTTGTACTTGTTCGAGCCAGCGATGATGAGGTCAGCATAATCCACACCACGAACGAGTTGCAATGCAACAGTGTTCATGAGTGACTGGATGTTTGCAGCCGTAGCAGTCGTGCCAGTGTTGGCAATGTTTTGCCAGAAAGACCACGTAGCAGCGTTAATGCCGCCAACCGTACCCGTAGCTGGGGTAGTGTCAATCAACAGTGCAAGACCGCCGATTTGCTTACCACCATCAGCCGTACCGTCAGAATAGCAGTCAGCCGCAATGTTATTCATCATGGTTTTTTCTGCGTTCTTGATACGTGAGCCGAGAAGGTCGATAACAGCTTCTTTGCCACTGTTTTGCAGTTGCTCAAGGCCTGAAATCGAAACAGCCACAGCAGCTTGAGCGTAGTTGAACTCAGCAGCAGTAAACACGTCCGAAGGGTTGATGTTAAGCGTTTCGTAACCTGAGTAACGCTTGAACGTACCGTTCTCTGCGTATTCAAGCTCTTGTACGATGGTACGACCACCGCTAACAGGTTTCACGTTGCCGCGCATTTTCAGGCGCTTCAAGAGTGCGTTGTTTTCCGTAACGTTATCTGCGAGTTTACCAGTGCGGTTGCGCAGAGTGGTCGTTACGATTTCGTCTAAATTGGGCGAAGCCATAGTTTACTCCTAGTTTTTACGCTAGGAACACCATGCTCCTAGCTTAGATTTGTTCGTAAGCGGCAAAGGCGTCCCTAAGGTCTTCTTCGACGCTGGATTTGGGATTTGTCGCTTTGGCGTTGCTAGGAATAGCTGGACTGCCTGTGACAGATGAAGCGGCGCGCTTCTTATTGGCAATTTCCTGCTTGCGTTTCGCTTCTAGCTCTGCCTGTTTGGCAGCTTCAAGCGTGGAACGTATAGTAGGGTTGGCCATACATGCCATATCATAAGCCTCTTTCAAGTCCTTTGCTTGTCCAGTACCAAGAAGCGATGCCATCAAAGGCTTAACCGTTTCAAAGTGAACATGCGCAGGGTCAGAAGCGAAGGCTGCGATATCTTGTTTTATCTTACCAGCTTCCATCCTTTCAGTCAAGCGCGATTCAATAACTTGCGGGTTTGCTAATTGTCTTAGTTCTTCGATTTGCTGTTTCAGTTGTGCAATGGTTGGGTCAACGTATTCTTCCTCATGAACTGCACCGATATCAACGTTATATTGTTTGGCAGTGTTGATGATGAGGGCTTTCTTTTGCTCAGGCGTGCCAGTGCGTAGAATATGAGCTGTGTTGAGAAGAGAAGCAACCGCCTGAACTGGGGTTGCGCCTTCTGCTTGAATCTGCGCCATATAAGGAGTTATTACATCCTTAATCTCACGGCCTAAACGCAACTCACCATCCTGAGATGTGAAGGCTTTGTGGATGTCTTGCTCACGCTTTAGAATCTCAGAACGCACCTCGTCTGGTAATTCAGACCATTTGCCTTTTACAGATGCTCCCCATGATTGTGGGGCGGGGGGAACTTCTTTTACGACTTCTTGCGGTTCTTCCGTGGTTTCTTTTACTTCCTGAGGCTCTTCCTCTTTAGCAACAAACTTACCAGATTCATCGCGTTCGCGCCCTTCGACTTCTTTAATGGCAGCTTCTAAATCAGCCTGCACATCGTTAGTGTATTCTTGTTGTGGTGTTTGTTCAATATCTTCGTTCTCGATACCCATGGTTAGCCTCCTAGTTGTTCTATGGCGGTTTTAATATCGTGCTTCAATTCCCGCTCACTAATCGAAGCTTCTGGGCCTTTGCCTACTACTGGCGCGTCATTGCCAAGTTCAACAAGTCCTTTTTCTTTTAACGACCTACGGTATTCTGATTTGCTATCGTAGTATTTACCATCCGCCATGCTTTGGATGCCGTTGATATCAGAACCCACAGTGTCCGATATGACTTGTGGCCCTCTTTGGCGTTTGACTGGTTCATGTTTGACGGTTTGGACTTTGCCGCTCTCTATGGCTTCTCTAACCTTTAATTGAACCATGCGGAGCTTTAACCATGCCCCTGAGTCATTGTAGGGAATCCTACATAAGACTGCGGTGTGATATTCTTCTGTAGTTAATACGCCGTTCAAAAGGTCGTCAACTTTGACGTCCATGTAGGTGTCAGTATAAACCATAGTTGCCTCTATGCTATGCTTAGTCCGTTTGCCGTGTAAGGAAGTCCGTTAGAAAAACCCTCAACTGGGTTTGTGTTATCAGTCACAATTCTTCCGTTAGCGGATAATGGAAGACCATTTTGTGTAATGACGGTAGTTCCGCCCACTTCTACTGCAATTTTACCCGCAGCGTTCGTAGGCCATCCATTGTGAACATGTGTTGGCTCTGCAACTCCGTCAGCTATGACAAGCGCGCCGCCAGCACCAAAAGGAAGGCCGCCAACTACGTATTCAATAGCGCCGCTAGTTGAGGTAATGCGATTATTAACATCAAAAATAAAAATCGTCATGCGAGAGCCATAATGAGAATCATCTCATCCTCTTCATTTTGTTGTTTTAACATAGCTTCTTCTAGTAATAGGTCAAGTTTTTTCAGCGCGTCTATTAGTTGTAGGTGAATCTCTTGTGACTGTTGTTTTGCGATTGCACCGAAGTCAATCGTTGCCTGTATCTTAACGGCTTCTTGCTTTATCTGAATTGGCGCGGCTTCAACCAGCGCGGCTATCTTTTTCTCAACCTTGCCATACAGTCTACGGTCTGCGGCGGCTGCTATCTTTTTCAGTCTTTTTCTATAATGACGGAAATCAGCAACGCCGCCACGAGTGACAGGAGCAGAAGAAAGCCCCCAGCTATTCGCCCACGAATTTAGCCAACTTAAGCCCCAACTGTTCATAGCGGATTCCATGGGTCTGAATCAGTTCCAGTACCTTGGACTTCCACATCATTTACGTATTTGATGTTAGAATCCACAATACCCGATATGGTAAACGTAAAGCTATCGGTTTTGCTCTTCACTTGTTGTAATGCCCACCCGAATGTATCTGGCGTGTTATTATCTGCGAGTAGAGATGCCCATGGGTTTCCAGCACTTCCAGCATCGTTGAGTTTCTCGCCCATCGTGCCTGCGGTGTTGTTAGCACTTGCGAGGGCAGACCATACAGCCTGACCTACGTTTGAAGTCGTTAACCCTGTACCAGTCACAACAAGGTCAGCAGCCATTGCGCCCGTACCTGTAGCTATGGAATCTTCTAATGTACCATTACCAGTCAGCGCCGCGAGAATCGCGCCAAAACCCTCTAAATCTGCATCAGATATTTCACCCGACCCACCGATTGATGCGACAGCTTGCAAGAACACTTTAATATCTGCGTCCGATACTTCACCAGAGCCAGTGATATCCGCAAGAAGCTGAACCACCAATCCACCGATTGCTTCTAGCGAGCCTAAACCAGTCAAATCCGCCTGAGCTAGTTTTACTGCTAGGATGGATGCCGCCAATATACCAGAACCAGTCACCTCTTGATACGTGCTCATGCCGCCAGCTTTTTGAGGCATCGACCATGATTGAGGATGTAAATGCCCGTAAGGATAACCAGCTTGTTGATTAGTCACACCTTCGCCAGCGCATAAGTTTCTGGTAGCGCCCGTTCTGTGAAAGTTAGCCTCTTGAATAGATGGATAAGTACCATTGGATACACCCGCGCCATAAAACTTATAGACACCTAGCGTATCTCTGAAGTTGTTAGCGAGTAATCCCATTAACCACCATACGCCCAATCATAATCAACGAACACCGTACCGCCAGTAGTAGTTGCACCAGTTTGGAACATGATGAAACGAATGTTTGCGCCATCTGGAATCTTAGGGAATGACGGCAAAGCGTTAACAAAATCAACTTTGTTATAAAGACCCGTTGCAGGAACGGGGATAGTCCATAAAGGTTTAACTAAGTGCAGGATAACCGTTCCCGAAGCATGAGCAGTACCAGACCAGACCACACTTACGATGTCAGATACCCCCGTATCACCAGCCGCCAATGGTAAGAATGGGTTGTATTTATTCGCAGCCGCGCCCGTGTTAATAAGTGAGCCGCTTGTTGCTGATGCCGTTGAAGTGAATGTCGTGGTAGCACCTGCGTTGCCAGCCGTATCGAGATAGTTCACGATACACGTTGGAGCGTTCGCACCCAATGCACCAAGCGCAGACATATACATTCTCAGACCTTCGCCATTTGGATAACGCGCACCTGCGCCCAATGCGGTCATGGTTACGGTTTTAGTTCCCGTAGTGCTTACGTTTGTTCCCGATAATTTTACATACCCAACATCATCCACGGCCATGATAAACCAAGGCGCACCAGCAGCAGCTACGCACGAAGCGCCAGCAGAAAGGAAATGCTTAGTTGCGGGGTCTACGTTACCACCGTTATATAAAGCACCTTCAGACCATGTATCATCGGTTGATGTGAAAGTTAAATCAGCCGCGCCGTATGTCGCAGCAACAGGAATCCCCGCCGCGTTGCCTAGGTCTGTCCATGCACCAGCCGTACCAGCAGCAGGTAGGGTTTTCTGGCAGATAGTCGTGCCATACTTTCCATTGTTGGTTATTTGTGCAATTAGGTCATCTTGCGAGGTAAAGCCCATGATTAACTCCAAACAGTCGTTAGTGTTCCAATAAGCGTTGAGGACGCCAGACTGCCGCCATTCCCCTTCGCAATAATCCCAAGCCTTGCGCCTTGTTTAATCTCAGGCGCACCAGCTGTATGAATAACCGAATCAACCGAAGCAGCAGAGCCGTAGCTTTCTAGGTTGCCCGATGTAGTTCTACGACATTCCTGCGCGACATGAAACGTCTTTAATGGGTGTACTATAACCAGCGCCATAAGTCCACCGCCTGCAACCGTGAAGTTAACCCGTTCAATAGATTTTACCGAGCTATCACCCACCGCTAACGGCAGGTAAGGATGGAACCCACCACCTGATATCTCTGCGTTGGCAGACTGCCCACCGCCCGCGACTATCTGTGTGAATATCACAGGAGATACTTTACCAGACACGCCGTCTTGATTGGTGTAGGTGAATGTGAATTGCCCTATTGCAGAGGATGCAGACTGCGCAATGCAGATAACTTGCCCTGAGTTATAACGGGGTAATGTAATTGTGTTTGATGTGTCTTGGTCTTCACCCACCGCGTCACTATCGAAGAATGGGTAATACATTAGGTAATCTACCAGCGTCAAGTCTTGACGCTGGTTGGTGGTGGAAGTCGCAGAAGCGGCGTTGGTCATCACCATGATATTCTGCAAATATTGAGTATCAACTTGCGGAACGTATATGCCACGCGCTAAGTCAATCTCGGCAGATTCCAATGGTGTGGATGCGTAGAAGTTAGCAGGGGGTGAGCCTGCGAAATAGCTGTAATCAATGTAGCTAGAAGTAATTGTAGCAGCCGAACCAACGGCTTTACGAAATTGCGTAGTCCACGTCTTGCCATCCGTTGTGGCGTCGGTGTATTGTTTTATGTTGCGGAAGCCACTCACACGCACCGCCCTGTTAAGGCGGCAGCAACTTGCCAATACGACAGCTTGACTTTATCCTTAAAGTTCATACCGCCTTCACCCACTGCAATCGCTTTACGCGGTGCGATAATCTCATACCCACAATCTTCACCGCACGTTCTTTTAATGACAGGCTCACCACCTGTAGGAGTAACGCTTACACCGCGCAAGCATGACGAGCAGTAATATAGGGGCTTGCCTATTACCGCATCCAAGCGCTTTTCTAGCTGTGAGCGCTTATCCATTAAGCCTCGGTAACGGTTAAGGCTCCAGCAGCAAACTGTGGCGTAATCCCCGATGATACGGCAAGCGAGCTATTCAATGCTCCGTAATGCCAGACAGCCGTTGCGCCCGATGCACCTACACCCGTGGAAACGTGGGTCAATGTCGAGCCTGTCACGCCGCACTGTGGAAATGAGATAGTAGCGGCATTGGCGGTAGCACCACCAGAAGCAGCATCCCAACCCGTCGAGCGTGCGACGGCCTGACGTGCATAGTCAGTATACGCCGTTTCGTTTTGCGCCTGCGAGTTCGTACCAGCAGTTAAGTCTGCTGTATGTAAAGCTACATACGTGTTTGTTAATGGCGATGAGGCAGCATTATCTGCCACGTTTGCCCATGCAGTAGCACGATACATGAGGTTGATGATTGAGTTACAAGTTGCGGTTGATTTTGGCATGCTATCTCCTATTGAATTCCTAATACTTTGCCTTGTTTGTCTCTTACCACTGTTTTAGGCTTTTGCAAAGCATCGACAATAGCCTGAGTGGTTTGCCCCTGTATCTCCGTCATTTGCTCAAACGCTTGAGAGATAACTTGCGATATGTCTGGTGATTCGGGGGCTTCTTGCTTGCTAATAACAGCTTTCACAATCTCGGCCTGAATCTTATCACGCTCTAGTTGGATTTGCTCGGCGTTCTTTTGTTGCTCCAAGCCAAGCTGTGCTTCTTTCAGCGCAATCTCCCTGTCTTTCAACATAAGCTCTTGCTGTTTCAACTGCACCTCAGCGCCAGCGCGCTCTTGCTCCATCTGCATCTTCTGGCCTTCAAGCTGCATTTTGCCTTGCATTTCTGCTTGTTTGGCCTGCATGTCCGCTTGTGCTTGTGCAATAGCTGGGTCAGGCTGTTGTTCTTGTGGTTGTTCGGCCTTCTGTTTAATCCCATCCAAGGCAACCTTAAACTCCGTTTCCATCTCGCGACCAGCCTTAAAGCCTGAAATACCGAACTTAAGCATTTCCATGAGCAACGGTTGGAGCTCAGGCGCTTGAATCTGCGCAGCTTGTTGGATAAACCCGCCAGCAGCAGTGAGGAACTCAACACGCGCTTGCTTCTCGGCCTCTTGGTCTGCTTTAATCGTGCTATCGGTTTGGATGTCAATGCGGAAACATCTAGCGCCATCTTCTCTTAGGATAGCTTCGACCTGTTCCCATGTGGGTTTCTTTAATAGTTTGATGGTTTCTTCAGGAATAGGCGGAACCTGTTGGCCTTGTTGCTGAGCCTGCATCATCATCTGGATTTGCATTTTTTCTTGCTCGGTTAATAGCTTAACGCCCGAAATCTGCTTAATGGTATCAATGCTAAAGTGCTCAGCGATAACCTCAGTCATCATCCTCACGGCATCGCGGCTAAATCTATTCACATCCTTTTGCATTGCATCTAAGCGAAGCGTCGCAAACTGCCCTTTAATCTGCTGGGCGGTTGCGGTTTCGTTGGCGTTGGTCGAACCCCTCACGATATCCGAAATGCCCGTGATTTCATAAATGCTTTGCTTTGCTCTCTCTCTGGCATCGTAAAGGCTCATCAACACAGCGCCGACTTCTTGGATTGGCATGAAGTTCACCACGCCATTCAAGCCGCCTTTTTCAGCAAACATAGCCCATTGCTCAACAGGAATGAGCATGTTGTCCACGTTTTCACTGAGCATTCTTTGGACGCCCTCAGCAGATGAATCGTAAACACCAACAACCTTCAACGCTCTGGTAAGTGATTCAATTCTTGCGGTCAGCGTATCAAGCTCAATCGCTTGCGTCTGGTATAAAACAAAATCGGGCGTGGGGATGAGAGAATCATTCGCAACTGTAGAATAAACAGGTTTTGGACATGGGAAGAATCCTTTTAATCTTAGCGGGTCTTCAACCTCGTCTAAGAAATCTTCCATCTCTTTGTGGAACCAATAAGCTGTCTTAGTGACTTTATCCCACAGCTCATAAATACAAGCTCGGTTCCCCTCGTCGCTTCTATCTTCATCGGCTTTGCCCATAGGCTTAGCATCCAAAGGAATATCATCACGCCCGAAGCGTTCTTTGCACTCTTTCTTGCTGAGGTAAACCCTACGCCATACTGCTCGGTTTTCTTGCCATGTTCTCGAAACACAATGCCCAAAGTCCTGCCAGTGAACATAATCCAAAACCACATCTTCGCTGTATAACTCTTGCGCTACGTCATCGCCAATCATTACATCGTCAGTGACCTGTGAACCTTCAGCTTTTACTTCCTCTAGCCCCTGAACCTCAACATCTTTGAAATTAGGAACATACCGAACCCATACCGTTCCACGTCCTGAGAGTAGGCGGTCAAGAACTGCTTGATTCATGCAATCGTCAAAGTCATTAGTTTTAACGAATGATGTAACGCCACGCTCTAATATCTGGGCAACTGTAGTATTGATTTCACCATCATCATCGTAGCGACGGTCAACGTTGGGGGTGGGTGTGCCACTATATAAAGCAGGATGTAAGGTCTGGACGTTAGACCATAAAATGTTAAACCGTGAGACATTCTTCTCATTGTCGGGTCTGGTGTCGCGGTAGCGCTTGACAATCTTTTTGCTACGCGCTTCCCAGTTCTTTGCTTCTTTTTCGTAAGCATTGACCTGTTGAACCCAAAAATCTAGCTTCGGCGTGCGCGATATTTCTTCCATCAAATCCACTCAGGTTTGGAAATTTTAGAGCTTTCGGTAGAAAAAAGCTCATTAAACGTCATTTCTTCCAAAAAACGAGTCTTTGGTGGAGACTTTTCTTTTACATCTTTTCGCAATACTTGTCCAATGATTTCGCACGCATCGGCAAAGTGTGATGCCCAGTCATGTTTAGGCTTGCTGCGGAATGTCTTGCGGTCTTGGTCGAACTCATATTGATATTGCTTCAACGCGGCTAGCCCAGCTTCACATTTTACTGGGTCAATCCACATATTCCTCATGACCATACGCAGGGCTTCGATTTGATTCTGCTGTGTGGTGGCTGCAACTATCTTAGTCTTAACGCCCATGTTATGTAATTGTTGAACAATGGATTTACCACCAGCCGCCAAGAGTTTGTTGGCTGCGTCATGGGGAACATAGTGGTTGCCATACTCATAAGGTTTAGACTCAAGCACCGCAACGTAATGGGGTAAATCCTCAATGCTGGCCTCGTAGCAATCAATCAACCTCACTTCAGTTCCAGCCTGTTGCCAGAACCATATTGCCGTTGAGTCATCAAAGCCCAAATCCCATGCGGTATTGACTTTAAGCTCAGGGTCGAATAGGTCGGGCTTAATCCTGCCTGCGGTTTCCATCTCGGCTATTTGTTTACCGTAAACAGCACCAGTGATAGCTGCTTCAAAATCGCATTCATATTCCTGTTGAAACTCGTTTTCACTCATGAGCTTGCGCTGGATGTCCAATTCAGACTGCGGAAGGATGCCCGTTTCACTTGCTCGCAGTATCTGCAAAAACCATTCGTCTGGATTGTTGCGGGCTATCTTAACCACCTCGCCCAACAAGTTCTCCCACCCCTTCGGCGTTCCTGATAGGTCTAACCAGCCTTGACGGTCTGCTAAGCATGGCATGATAATCGTTCGCAATGTGGCCGCGCTAATCCCTTGCGCTTCGTCAGGCGCGATGCCGTCGAAGTATAAGCCGCGCATACGCTCTGCGTTCTCTGCCCCATACAATCTGATGGTGGCGTTGTTATGCCCGAAGGTTATGGATAGGTCTGCTTCGTGGTACTTAACGCCCAAAGGAGCAAGGGGAGCCGTGTAGTGTTTGAGGTACTGCCACGCGATTTCTTTTGCCTGAACGTAATATGGACAAAGGTATCCGAAGCGTGGGTTGAGTTTCTTACATTCTACCGCCGCTCTAATCAATCGGTTTAGGCGTGCGACAGTCTTGCCACATCTGCGATGCGCAACAGTTACGGAAAATCTCTTGTTGCTGGCGTGATACGGACGGAAAACGTCACGCGGAGCATAAGGTATTACCAACTCAGGCAAAGTTGTACTCTTTACGAGATTTGGGCGTTAATCCCTTGCCAATTCTAATTTGTCTTATCTTCTGAAAACAAATTATTTTCGCGTTTCTAATTTCTTCAGATTGCTTGGGGATTCTGTGCTGGCCTTTTACGTGCATCCCTTCCTTAGTCTTTTCAATAAGCTGATAGAAATCCAAAGCCACATCAGCTTCATCCGCTTTTACCAAAAGAAAGGGACGGATAGCTTTCAAGAATACATTTGCCTGTGCACCAGTAATTACATAGTGATGTATAGCACCGCCCCTACGCTCTGCAACTGAACCACCATATAGAGTTTGAATCTTATCAAGCGGTTTACGGCAAACCTGAGATATTGCGCAACGCAACTCAAATCTATCATAACGCCCACCCGTGGTAGTGCGATAACGTATATCTATGTTGCCTTCACCGTCAAAAAATCCAGCTATGTATTCATTGCTCAACATATATACAGCCTACTGCAATTATTTAGATTAATCAATAAATTCCTATTAGCATGATAGGGCTTGAACGCATCCCTTGGGGAATATGGGATGATTAGGTCAGGCATGATTTTACATCATTCTTCTTCGCTCGAATCATAAAGAAGCGTTTCGCATTTACCGTACTCACCACACAACTGCGGCAATATGACGCGCTCAATGTATAGGCGCTCAAAGCCAATAGGCTCAGGCGCTATGTAGTTGTCAGCGTATATCTCACTCGCTACATGTTCCATAAACCAAATCCCTATGCTTCACAACATAATAACTCTGCAACCGAATGATTCTACCACAAACGCACGCAATCATTCCTAAAAATCCTAAATTACTTCTTTGGATTACTTGCCAGTCTTTTTTCCAATTAACTGAGTAGAATGGTTTAGCGTCTTTTTTATATCTAATGGTCATCACCCCTCCCACTTCACGGTATGCGCGATAGGCTTCTCTGCGTCGCCAGAAAGCGTAACGCTTGACAAGTCTGGCACGGTCTTTTTTAGAATAACCTCAGCAGCCCTAATCTCAGTAGCAGACATAGGCTTTTCTAGCTCACCAATAGCGTGTTTATGCAATCGGTTCATTAGCGCCCCGATTCTTTGTTTATCTCTCCAAGCAGGTGTTTGTATATCAGGCATAATTCAGGATTACTCGTTGCGAATAATTATCAATTGCACTTACTCATTCCCCACATCTATTCTTTGCAACAAAAACAGCGTTAGAACTTAGATAAGGCTCACCCTTACCCCATAGTTCGCCATCTGGTTTTTGTATGCCGTATAGTTTCATTGCCACCTCTATAACGTGTAGCGACCACTCACAACATGGGGATGGTCACAATTGGATGCGACATAGGATAAATGCAGCCGCTACACTCATAAAGTATAGCCTATCAAATAGTTAATGCAAGCTAGAATTGTCGATATAACAAAAAGCGCGATAGACAGCGCTGCGCTCGCCGCAAAAAATGTTAGGATGTCTTTAGTTATTTCCATCACTCCCCCAACACGCTGTTGATTGAGGTGAGGGCTTCGTCAATGTTTTGCCCTATCTGCGGATGCTTAAAGCTGCCGCCGCGTTTAGCTGACTGTAGCGCCTCTCTCGCCTTAATGAGTGCTGCTGTAAGCACATCGTTACGCCGCTCCAAATTGTAGGCGACTACCGTATCAAGGCTGTTCATGTTACTTTCCATCGCTGGCCTCCGTAGGTGTAAATATATTGGTAGACAGCTCTCTCAATATTCGTTTGCGCTGCTTTTCTTTGCTACGCGTTAAAAAATAAATGATTTTAGCCATAGC